>Ga0224512_10000045_pt1 | contig 132795 bp, 125 predicted proteins | sample SF_May12_sed_USG_4_FD_169103 | JGI IMG/M metagenome (GOLD analysis project Ga0224512, IMG submission 169103) | Sediment microbial communities from San Francisco Bay, California, United States - SF_May12_sed_USGS_13 | ecosystem: Environmental > Aquatic > Marine > Sediment | place: USA...
AGTTGCGCAGGGCACGAGAGACCGTTGCCTGGGAAACACCGGCAAGGTCGGCAATGTCGCGCGATGTAGGATTCTCGACTTTCATCGTGTCGATTCGAGTAAACGCCCCCCGTAGCTACCTCTCTTGTATCACAAACTGCGGGCCACCGAATCGCGGTAAACCGAAAAAGAAGGTTATGACAAGCGTGTCTCGTCGAAGAACGCAGCGCCAACGGGAGCTGGAAGCCATCGCACAAGTTTCTGATAAATCAAGAAAGCTCGATATTCAGGGCATCCTTGCTGCGGCGCAGGTTGTCGCTGGCAGTGTCGCCCTGGGCGAGCGCGAGGGCAACATGAACGGCATCGAGCAGGGCGAGTTGCGCCAGCCTCGAGCTCATCGGCGTATACACGCTCGTGTCTTCGATCACCGGGCAAGGGAACAACAAGCTGGATTCCCGGGCGACATCGGAGTCCGGGTTGGTCAGTGCAATGACGGTCGCGCCGCGGTTTTTTGCTAGCTTCGCCGCCCGCGCGAAATCCTGCCAGCGCCCGGTATGGGATAGCAGTACGAGCACGTCATCGGGCTGCGTGATGGCGGCGAATTGCAGGATCATCGGTATGTCGCTCAGGGACGAGCAAGGTATGCCCAGTCGAAAGAACTTGTGACAGGCGTCACTGGCGACATGACCCGACGCACCAAGCCCGGCAAATGCAATTTGCCGGGCCGACTTCATCGCGATCACTGTCTCATCTATCGGCATCGACGACAGCTGCGAGCGCATTTCGATGAGTGACTGAATTGAGGCGTCCAAGACTTTGATGACCGCGTCCGAGGCCGAATCGTCCGGGCTGACGTCGCGGTGTACATAAGCAGTGGGTCTACTCAGCGCCTCGGTCAGCCGGATCGCGAGCTCGCGGAAGCCACCCAGCCCTACGTGGCGACAAAAGCGGATGACGGTGGGTTCGCTCGTCTCGCACTCTCCGGCCAGCCGCGCCAGTGTTATGTTGGCGGCTTCCTTTGGATGCTCGAGGATCCAGTCGCCGACGCGTCGCTCGGACGGGCTCAAACGGGGTAGTGCCTTGGTTATCGTGGCCAGCATGTAGTAAAATTACAGCAATAATTGCGAGAAATCATCAAAAAAAGCGTGCAACGCGTCAAAACGTAGTAAACTTTCAGGAATTCCCAGAGGAAGTCTGATGGCTCAACTCATTCCGGTCGACACGTTTGACCTGATAATTTTCGGCGGTACCGGCGACCTGGCGATGCGCAAGCTGTTGCCGGCGCTGTATCACCGTGACCGTGACGGTCAGGTAACCGCCGACAGCCGCATTATCGCCGCCAGTCGTGGTGCGCTGACACGGGACAAATACCTGGCAATGGTCGAAAAGTCGCTGCGCAATGGCCTCCCCAAGGGGGAGTTCGATGCGGCGCACTGGAAATCCTTCAAACGGCGCATTCATTATGTGCAGGCGGACGCATTCGCGCACGATAGTTGGGGTCGATTGAGCAAGCTGTTGACGGGTCACGAAGAACACGTTCGCGTGGCCTACCTTGCGACGGCGCCGAGTTTATTTGGCTCGATCGCCGCCGGTTTGAAAACGAATGGCCTGATCACCCAAAACAGCCGCATCGTTCTCGAGAAACCGGTAGGCCGCGATTACGCGTCAGCCCTCGAGATCAATGATGCCGTCGGCGAATGTTTTTCCGAGAATCAGATTTATCGAATCGATCATTACCTGGGCAAAGAGACGGTGCAAAACCTGCTCGCCCTGCGCTTTGCGAATTCCCTGTTCGAGCCCCTGTGGCGCCGTGGTGCCATCGACCATGTACAAATTACCGTTGCCGAAGATCTCGGCGTCGGCGGCCGCATCGAATTTTATGACCGCGTCGGCGCGCTGCGCGACATGGTGCAAAACCATATTCTGCAACTCGTTTGTTTGTTTGCGATGGAGCCGCCATCGAGTCTTCACCATGACGCTGTTCGTGACGAGAAGATCAAGGTGCTGCGCGCGCTAAAACCGATGTCGGCCGATGAGGTTCGCGCCAGTTCCGTGCGGGGTCAATACACGGCGGGTGCGATCAACAGCCAAACCGTGCCCGGATATATCGAAGAATTCGGTGGCGATTCCAGCACGACCGAGACCTTCGTTGCGCTGAAGCTCGAGATCGAGAACTGGCGATGGTCGAACGTGCCGTTTTATCTGCGCACCGGAAAACGGCTCAGCGGAAAGCATTCCGAAATCGTCGTGCAGTTTCAGGACGTGCCGCACTCGATATTTCCGGAACAGAAGTACAACGTATCGCCAAACCTGCTGCGAATCCGCCTGCAGCCCGACGAAGGTGTGCAGTTGTCGGTCATGGCTAAAGAGCCCGGTCCCGGTGGTTTCAACCTGCGGCCTGTTTCGCTGGACTTGAGTTTTGCCGAAACCTTTGGTGTTGCTTATCCCGATGCCTATGAGCGCCTCCTGATGGAAGTGTTGCGCGGCAATCCGGCGCTGTTCATGCGTCGCGACGAAGTTGAAGCCGCATGGAACTGGATTGACGGCATTATCGAGGGCTGGGAGACGTCGAAGCAGAAGGTCGAATCGTATGTCGCGGGATCCTGGGGCCCGCCGGCATCCTCATTATTGCTCGATCGGGATGATCGAGCCTGGTACTCGGACGACAAGCTATGACCGAACACTATTTTGAAACGAGGCACGAGGCTTCGACAGCGGCGGCGATTCGGATCACCGAGCTGGTGGCCAAGAGGCTCGATAACAACGGCGATGCCTCGATAGTCGTCAGCGGCGGAACGTCGCCGCAGCAATGCATGGCCACGCTTGCGCAAGCGCCGCTGGACTGGTCGCGCGTGCAGGTCCTGCTTAGCGATGAGCGCTGGGTCCCTGCGGACCATGAAGACAGCAATGAAAAACTCGTGCGCGAAACACTCTTGGTTGGTACGGCGGCGGCCGCGCAGTTCCTGCCGGTTTATGCCGCAGGAGTTTCGCCCGAAGAACGCTGCGATGAGTTGCAGGATCCTCTGCCCGTGCTGCCGTTTTCCTGTTCGTTGATAGGCATCGGCACTGACGGGCATTTTGCTTCGCTGTTTCCCGATGCTGAGCAGCTGAAATCCGGACTCGATGTCGAAAATGGCCGCCTGTATATGCCGATTACGACGGCTGCGAGCCCACATCCCCGCATCAGCATGACGCTGGCGGCAATTTCACGCAGCGACGAAATCGCCTTGTTGTTCTTCGGTGATGAAAAGCTGGATATTTACAAGCAGGCAAAAGCATCGGCGACTGCATATCCCTTGTCGCGCCTGTTGCGACAAAAGCGGGCGCCCGTCAGGTTATTCTGGGCGCCGTAAGGGAGGTCAAAAGAAAGTGAACCCGATTATCGAGAGCGTTACCGAGCGCATTGCGAAACGCAGCGCGGTATCGCGTGGTGACTACCTCGCGCGCATGCATGCAGCGGCGAGCGATGGCCCGGTCAGGGGCGGGCTTGCCTGCAGCAATCTCGCCCATGGTTTTGCAGCTTGTGGCACTACGGAGAAGCAGGCACTCAAGGGAACCGTCGTGCCGAACATTGGCATCGTTACGGCTTACAACGACATGCTGAGTGCACACCAGCCTTTCGAAAACTATCCGGCGATCATTAGAAAGGCGGCAGCAGAGCGCGGCGCAGTTGCCCAGGTTGCTGGTGGCGTGCCCGCGATGTGTGATGGCGTCACGCAAGGTACGGACAGCATGGATTTGTCGCTGTTCAGCCGTGACGTAATTGCTCTGTCGACGGCTGTCGCGCTATCTCACAACATGTTCGATGCCGTTTTGTGTCTCGGTATATGCGACAAAATTGTCCCGGGTCTCCTGATTGGTGCTTTGTCATTCGGGCATTTGCCCGTTGTATTCGTACCGGGCGGGCCAATGGTCTCCGGGCTCGGCAACAAGGAGAAAGCTCGCATACGCGAAGAGTACGCGGCAGGCAAGATAGGGCGAGACGAACTGCTCGAAGCCGAATCCGCTGCCTATCACGCGCCGGGCACCTGCACATTTTACGGTACGGCCAACAGCAACCAGATGCTCATGGAATTCATGGGTTTACAGCTGCCCGGGGGATCGTTCGTCAATCCGGGAACCCGGCTGCGTGATTTGCTGACGCAAGACGCTGTTGGCACGGTGCTCGAGGCCGCGAATCTCGGCGACAATTATCTGCCGCTTGCGGATTTGCTGGATGAGAAAGCGATTGTCAACGGCATCGTCGGTCTGCTGGCGACCGGCGGCTCGACCAACCATACGATCCATCTCGTCGCCATCGCCGCCGCCGCCGGCATCCAGATCGACTGGCAGGACTTCTCGGAGCTTTCGGCTACCGTGCCACAGCTGTCGCGCGTCTACCCGAACGGCTCGGCGGACGTCAATCATTTTCACGCGGCAGGTGGCCTCGGATTCATGATTGCCGACATGCTGGATAACGGGTTGCTGCACGATGACGTCAATACGATTCTCGGACCGGGACTGCGAAATTTCTGTCGCGAACCGAAAGTGAAGGACGACAAGCTGGATTGGCAGGATGTACAACCCGAATCGCTCGACATGGACATACTGCGCCCCTGTTCCAAGCCATTCAGTTCGCACGGCGGCCTGCAGCTCGTAACCGGCAACCTCGGCAGAGCCGTGGTCAAGATTTCGGCTGTCGACCCTGCACATCATTCCATTACGGCGCCCGCACGTGTCTTTCATTCGCAGCAGGCATTCGTCGATGCGTTTAACAACGATGAACTCGAGCGGGATTTCGTCGCGGTTCTGTCGCGACAGGGGCCGCGTGCCAACGGCATGCCGGAGCTGCATAAGCTGACGCCTTATCTTGGCGTGTTGCAAAATCGTGGCTTCAAGGTCGCACTGGTCACGGACGGCCGAATGTCCGGGGCTTCCGGCAAAGTGCTGTCGGCGATCCAGGTCACGCCCGAAGCCGTCGCCGGCGGTCCTATCGGGAAAATACGCGACGGTGACCTGATTTGCATCGATGCTGAAAAGGGCATCCTTAACCTGAATGAAGATGATGGCTTTGCCACACGCAAAGTGCCGGATCCGGGCAATGCCTGGCAAAGCGGCATGGGACGAGAACTGTTCGCGGCATTCAGAGAGCGGGCCACCGGCGCGGAACAAGGCGCCACCCTGTTCGGAGAACGTTGAGCATGGATGCCACTGAACTCCTGCGCGGCCATCGCGTGGTACCCGTGGTCGTCGTCGATCATGTCGATATCGCGGTCCCGCTCGCGGAAACACTGATTGATGCAGGTCTTTCGGTAATCGAAATAACCTTGCGGACGGACGACGCCCTGGCCGCGATTGCCACTATTGCCAGGGCGGTACCCGAGATGATAGTCGGGGCCGGGAGCATTCGTCGACCGCAGCAATTCACAGAGGTGCAGGATGCCGGGGCGAGATTTGCCGTCAGTCCCGGTGCGTCTGACGCACTGCTGGCAAAAGCTGAAGAACTGGGCATGCCGTTTGTTCCGGGTGCCGTGACGCCGTCGGAGATGATCGGTCTTTATGAACGCGGCTACCATCTGCAGAAGTTTTTTCCGGCGGAGCTGGCCGGTGGCCACGCCTATCTCAAGTCCGTGGGGGCGCCACTGGCCGAGCTTAGCTTCATGCCGACGGGCGGAATTACACCTGACAACGTTTCGCAATACCTGGCGTTGAGTAATGTCCTGTGCATCGGTGGCTCCTGGATCACGCCATCCTCCTTACAGAAAAAACGCGACTTCGAAAGTATCCACCGACTGGCAACGGATGCGGCTCGTCTCGGCGTGTGAGAGCATGTCGGCGCTGTCGCTCGAGGCGAGACATGGTCGCTAATGGATGATAAGGAATGAAAGACCGCTGCCTGTTGATAGGTGACATTGGCGGGACCAATGCGCGTTTCGCATTGGCAACGCCGGACAGACCCGGCTTTCACGACGTTCTCGAACTTCAGTGCGCCGATTTTGCGTCTGCCGATGATGCCATCAGTCATTATCTCGCGGCGACGAAAGCCGGGGCGCCCGATGCTGTCTGCCTTGCCGCGGCCGGCCCCATCGTCAACGACACCGTCAAAATCACGAACAATCACTGGGACATCTCGGCCGCCGAGACCCGGGCTGATTTCGGCATCGAGGCCGTGCGCCTGCTTAACGATTTCACCGCGATCGCTCATTCAATTCCGTTGTTAACCGAGAACGAGGTTCGAACCATCGGACCTCACGAACACTGGTCATTACCTGCAGAACGTTTTGATGTCGCTATTCTGGGCCCTGGGACGGGCCTCGGAGTCGCCGGGCTGTGTCGTCGTGGAGACGTGCTGGTAGCCATCACGGGCGAAGGCGGACATGTGGGTTTCGCGCCTGAAAACCGGCTGCAGACAGAAATTCTGGACGTCCTTCGCGAAAAATATGAGCGCGTGTCGGCCGAGCGACTCATCGCAGGTTCCGGCCTCGGGAATATCTATGAGGCGCTCTTGACGATTCGCGGTAAGACTGGACGCCGGCTGTCGGCCAAGGACATATTCGAGGCTCGCGCTGCCAATCAGCTAGCGGCCGAGGCGGTCGACGTGTTTTTCGAATTGCTGGGCCAGGTGGCGGGCGACCTGGCCCTGACGCTGGGCGCCGTAGACGGCGTGTACATCGCCGGCGGCATCGCGAAACGCTACCCCGAAATTCTGGAAGACAGCCGTTTTCGCAGCGGCTTCGAGAGCAAAGGCAGGCACCGTTCGTTCATGGAGCGCATTCCAACGCGGTTGATCACGTATGACCAGCCAGGGCTGCTTGGTGCTGCCTACTGCGTGCTGGAGCTGTCGTCGTAGGAGCCCGGTTCATGCCTTGGCGTTGACGTGATGCCGTCCGGGTGCCGCGGGAACCGATCGGCGTCAATGGTCTCGAGATAGCCGTGCCACGCCGCATAGCCAATAACCGGCACAATAGCGATGAGCCCGACGAATGCCGTCAGCACCCCGATCAACAACGAAACCACGACGATCGTCAGCCAGACGATCATGGCGCGCTTGTTGCGCAATACGGCATTGATCGACGTCACGATGGCCGTGATGCTGTCTACATCACGATGCATGATCATCGGCAAGGAAAACGCGCTTGCCGAGAACGTGATGGCAGCGAATACGGCGCCGATCATCGAGCCAAAGCCCAGGTAAGTGAGCAATTCTCCGAGCGTTGCGTCGCCATCCGTCGGGAAGAACACGGTAACCATGACGGCGGCCCGCGCCCACACGAGGAAGATCACGAGTAACGCAAGTGCGAATATCATCTCGTTGCCAAAATGCCGCTGCAGCGCGGCGCGAAGACTGCGCGTCATCAATGGTTCCTGGCCGCGCTCGAGCTGCGCGCTGATCGCGTACAGGCCGATGCAGGTCAGTGGTGCCAGGAAAACAAAACCGCCGAGCATGGCAAACATGATCCACTGGCTGCCGCGGAACCATGCGAGCAGGCATACGATGCCGATCATCAGGGCGACGACAAGGCCATAAGCAAGGCTCTGCTGAGGGGCTTTCAGCAGGTCCGAGATGCCGAGCTTCAACCAGCGAAAGGGAGCCCAGGGCGAGAGCTTTTTGCAGGGTGCCACGAACGGCATGTCATCGCGGCTGACTTTGTTTTGCTCGACATCCGTCATTGCCGTTCCCTCAATCCCGTCTGCTACAAGATGGACAATTCACCCTGCGGCATGCTCACCCCGAGTACGCCGGGTTCTCGAGAATGCGGACCGCCACCTGTTGGCCCGTGACCGAGAATGCGATGTACTCGTACTTGACGTCTTCCCGGGCCACGAATTCCTGAAACGCGCGGAACTCGTGTTGTTGCCAGCGATGGAAGTTGTAGTACTCGTCAAACAGCACGATGGCACCAGGCTGCAAACGATTACCCAGCGCCTCGAAAATCGTCACGGTCGATGAGTACAAGTCACAATCGACGTGCAGAAAGGCGACGGGTTCAGGGTGCTTTTCGAGGAAGCCGGGCAGCGTCGCATCGAAGTAGCCGACGTGAAACTCGACGTTCTCGGGCACCTTGGGCATCTGCTTCTGTGCGAAAGAGCCGATCGGGTTACCGTTCCAGTGTTCCTGAATACCTTCGAAAGAATCGAAGCCGTGCACCTTGCCCTCGACGTTGGGAGCAATCCAGCGCATGGACTTGCCGCGGCCAACCCCGAATTCGAGGTTTAGACCCTTTGTCGCAATGCGACTCAACGCGTAGCGCACGAGTTCCGCGTGCTTTTCAAAATAAGGGACGTCGGCCATGTTGGCTTTGATGTATTCGAGCGTACTTTTCTTGGCTTCCAGGCTCATGTCGACCAGCAGGTTGGACGCATAGTGTTTGAGCATGAAACGGCGAAACAGGAACTCGCTCAGCGTTCGTTTGAATAGTGGCATTTGAGAACTCATTAGAGCAGCATGCGGACGCCGGATAAGTTATCACATGGACACGATGCCCGCTCGCGGAAACTGTTCCCGGTGCCGGCAAATTCGAAACCAATAGTGGTAAGCAGCAATGGTCTTTTGTCAGATTCTCGACTATGGTTTCGGGCAGTTGCGGCGAATCCCAAACCCGAGGAGCCCCTTGAGATGCGCGTTATCCTGGTACCTGTTGCTGATCGACCCGAATGTGCGAATGCGCTGAGAGCCGCATTCGATCTTGGCAAGCGCGTAGGTGCGTCGGTGAGTGGTTGCCATATTCGCCCGCACCGTCATCCCGAAGTGTCGCTGTCGATGGCATTCGCGGATGCTGCCTGGCGCAAGAAGACTACGAAAACGGCGTCGAAACATGCCAAGACCTTGTACGAGCAGATCGCCGAGCATAACGGCTACGATTTCATTCGACGGGCGCGGGTCACTCCGGGTGCGATGTGGTCTGAGCGCGTCGGCTCACCGGGCATAGTCTTGAGTATCGTCGGACCGGTTTCCGACCTCATCGTGGTTTCGCGGCCAGCTAAACGCGGCGGCGTTGCCGACATGTTCATGAGCGCCGCGCTGCTCGAGTCGCGCTGCCCCGTGCTGATCCTGCCGAAGAACGGGCGCAAGGTGGTGGGCAAGAATGTCTGTATTGCATGGAACCAGAGTAGCGAAGCCGCGAAAGCCGTCAAAGCGGCGATACCGATACTCCAAAAGGCCGAAAAAGTCACGATCGTCAGCTGTGGGCCGGAAGATCATATCGGACCGAAGTCGGCACAGCTGGCAGCGTACCTGGCCCACTGGGGTATCAAGTCAGAACGTGTCAAAACCCCTGGGCGCGATGTCGAGTCGGAACTGCTCGCAAGCTACAAAGAGGCCGGTGCAGACTTGCTGATCGCGGGTGCTTACAGTCGCAATCGCTGGCGGGAAAAGATCTTCGGCGGCATGACGGAGTACCTTATTCGCAAGGCGCGGATGCCCGTTCTGATGCGGCATCAATGACCGGAGCCCGGCCTCGATGACCAAAAAAAACGCGTACAGCGGAAGCTGTACGCGTTTTTTATTCGCAGCGCTGCGGCCAGACCGGCCATAACGCTGCTCTTACAGTTTAACGTTCCAAGATGCGCAATACAACACGGCGATTCTGCGCCTTGCCGGCACGCGTTGTATTGTCCGCGATCGGTTGCGACTCACCGTAACCACGCACCGACATGCGATCTACCGAAATGCCGTTACTAGCCAGGTAGTCACGCACGGTCGTAGCGCGACGCGTTGACAGGCCTTCGTTGTAGTCGGCGGCACCGTCACTGTCGGTGTGTCCGGCAACTTCGACCGTGATCGTCGGGTTCTTCTTCAACGTCGCGACTGCGTCGTTGAGGACACTCGTCGCACCTGGCAGCAAACGATCCGAGTTGGTCTCGAAGTTGACACCTGGCAGCCTGATTACGGCCTTGATCTCACAGCCCTTGATATCGACCTGGACACCCGGAGCGCTGTTCGGGCATTCGTCGAGGCGATCGACTACGCCGTCTTTATCGCCATCGAGCTCGCAACCATCTGGACCGACCTTGGCGCCCTTGACCGTGTTCGGACATTTGTCCTTGTCATCGCTTACGCCGTCGCCGTCGCTGTCCATCGGGCAGCCACTGGCATTAACGGACACGCCTTTGGGCGTACCCGGGCACTTGTCTTTGGAGTCTTTGACACCATCACCATCGCTGTCGAGTTCGCAGCCATAAGCGTCAACGCGGGTGCCTGCCGGCGTGTTCGGGCAACGGTCTATGCCGTCCGCAACGCCATCACCGTCGGAGTCGACAAATTTTGGTGTGCCCTCGCCAAACGGGAATTGAAAACCGAGGCTGAAAAGGTTGTCGTCCCGGTTCTCAATGGACGCTGTCTCCATGCGATGCCGCCACTCGCCGCGCAGGGCGAGGTTCGAATCGAACAGGTCGAGCAGAAAGCCCGCGCCGGCAGAATACATGCCGCCGTCGTCGTGTCCCGCGTCGGCCGAATCGACGTCAATGTAGCCAATCCCGGCATGCAGGTAAGGGCTAAAGCGTTCGCTGCGACGGAATACGCGCTGCAGATCGATTCCGAAGCCAAGAATCTCCTGATCAGGGCCAAAATTGCCATCCGGCCAGGCACCCGACAAAACGGCCTCAATATTGAGCGCGTCGTTGATGGCATAGCCGAAGCCAAGCTGGCCACCATTGAAATCGTCTTCGACGCCGCGATCCTTGTCGTCATCGATATAGGAACCCATAATCGAAAAATAGCCTTGCCCGGCCTCGGCGTCCGCGAGAGCGTCGCCGGTGCCAAGAAAAGCAATAAAAGTCGCTGCGACAACGCAGGTGAAAATTCTCATAACTGTCAGCTCCGTAAGTTTAGTCCCTGAAATCGCCGTACGCGACGACCAGTCGGGTTCCGGCATGCGATCACCGAATAGACAAGCACTGGAGAGCCAAAGTCACTGCCCCCGCACTGTGCGGCGATTCTATCATCTGGACGCCGCCTATATGCAAGGATTGGATATTCGTCAGTTGCGGCGATTGGCCCGGAATCCCGGCGGGGACAGGATCGCGGTCTCCAATAATAGTGGATTTGACCATGAGTTCGGGATTGAACAGTGATATAACGACATCCACAAACAAGAAGGAGACCAAGCAATGAGTGTTGCAAAGACATCAGAAATCACAGCATCGTCGTCCAAGAGCTTTGAAGACGCTGTTCGCGTCGGAATTCGCAAGATGAGCGAGACCGTAAAGAACATTGAAGGCGCCTGGGTCAAGGAACAGAAGGTCGTCGTCAAGAAAGGGGAAGTCGAGGAGTATCGTGTGACGATGAAAGTCACCTTTATTGTGAAATAATATTAAGCATTTGGTAAATAATCGAAGCATGACAAGCAGAAGGAGACAGCAATGCCAGGTAAGTTTGAAGTGTACAAAGACAAGGCGGGTGAATATCGCTTTCGTCTCAAAGCGGCGAACGGCCAGAACATCCTCAGCAGTGAAGGCTACAGCGGCAAAGCGAATTGCCTGAACGGCGTCGAGTCGGTCAAGAAAAACTCACAGAATCCGGATCGCTTCGTAAAGAAGACAACCCCGTCCGGCAAGTTCCGCTTCAATCTGACCTCATCGAATGGCCAGGTTGTCGGCACGAGCCAGAGCTATTCATCTCAATCCGGCTGCAGCAACGGCATGAAGAGCGTTGCCGCCTGTGCACCGGGTGCGAGCCTGAACGACCAGACCTGAAGCTGCACGAGGGGCTGACGACGGCTTTCGGTCATTTGAATCCGGAATCGTCGTCAGACCCTGCTCTTTGACCTCCCGCCCATCCATCTTCTCCGGGTTTGACAATAACGCGTAACTGATCCGCGTCTGCGGTCAACCGATTTCCTTGCCGCCCGTTCTTATTACAGAACAGCGACTAATTGTAAGGAAACGAGGAGACTTGATCATGGATTCGAGAAAACTGATTTATTCGACAGCGGTGCTGGTATTGCTTTACGGAACCGCTTTCGCTGACACGGGCGACAGGGTCGAAGAGCGCCTGGACAATCGTGGCGATCGCATTGAAGACCGTCTTGACAAGAAGGGTGATCGGATAGACCAACGCCTGGATAAGAAAGGCGATCGGATCGATGCGCGCCTCGACCGAAAATCCGAGCGGGCGGCAGCCGCCGGGCGGGACCGTTGGTCAGAACGCCTGGACCGAAAAGGCGATCGCATTGACAGAAAACTGGACCGCAAAGGCGACCGCGTTGACCGCAAGCTGGATCGCAAGGGGGAACGCGTAGACCGTCGCCTCGATCATCGCGGAAAACGTGCGGACCGGCGTATTGATCGTCGTCAAACCAGGCGCGGCGGCCGGTAAGCACAAACGACAGAGCCACCCAGGCAAGACGCCGGCGGTAGCGCTTACCGCCGGCTTTTTATTGCGCGATGCGCTGCGGCAGGAATAGCTTAGGCGGCTTTCTGATTTGGGTTAAGCAGATTGCGTCGTTCTGTTTCGATCCGTGCACACACCTCGCGGACCGACGCCTCTTTCACAGGTCCGTAGCCGCGGATATCCAGGTAACGCCCAATCAGGCGGCTCGCGTCTGCAATCGTTTCGGCAGCCAGGACTGGCAGTATTTCGTTTAACAGCACCTCGAATTCGCGAATCAAAGCGCGCTCCATACGCCGCTCCTCAGTCATGCCGAAGAGATCGAATGCCGTGCCGCGCAGGCCGCGCATCTTTGCCAGCACACGGAAGACAGGCAGCATCCAGGTGCCGAATTCTTTTTTACGCGGCCGTCCGCGGGCATCGACACCCGCGTTCAGTATCGGCGGCGCCAGGTGGAAGCGCAGTTTTGCTTTGTCGCCGAAATCTCTCCGGACCGCTTCGAGGAAGGCGGCGCGGGTATGCAGTCGGGCGACTTCATATTCGTCCTTGTAGCTGAGCAATTTGAAGTAGCTCCTGGCGACGGCCTCAGTGAGTTCGTTACTGCCGGAGACTGTCGATTCAGCCGCGCGGGTTTTCTCGACCAAGTCTACATAGCGCTGCGCCAACTTCTCATCCTGGTAATCAACCAGGAATTCCCGGCGCCGCGCGATCATTCCATCGAGCGTTTCCGCAAGCTGGCTTTCGCCAGCGTCGACTATGCTACTTATCGCCTGCAGATTCACCGCGGCAATGCGCCCCCAGGCGAGAGCCCGCTTGTTATCTTCGATCTTTACGCCGTTCAGTTCGATCGCACGATGCAGGGCTTCGAGCGAGACCGGAACGAGGCCCGTCTGCCAGGCGCAGCCGAGTAGAAGCACGTTTGCATAAATCGTATCGCCCATGAGTTTGTCAGCGAGCCGGTTGGCGTCGATCGTTGTGAGATTGTCGGCTCCGACCGCCGCCGCAATCGCAGCGACACGGTCGCTGCCGCGTAAGCTTGCATCACGGTTTCGAATGAAATCGCCGGTCAGCATTTCGGCGGTGTTCACCAATGCCCGCGTATGGTTGTGCTTATACGTGATCGATGCTTTCGGCGAAGAGCTGACGACGATGTCGCAGCCGATCAACGCGTCGGCGTGTGCAGGCTCGATCCGCACCTGGTTGATTTTGGCGGGTTCGCTGGCGATGCGAAGGTAGCTCAGTACCGTGCCGAATTTCTGTGCGAACCCCATGAAGTCAAGTTCCGTAGCGCCTTTACCTTCCAGGTGCGCGGCCATCGTGATCAATGCGCCAACCGTGATCACACCGGTGCCGCCGACGCCCGTAACGAGCAGGTCGTAGCAGGCATCGATGCTCGGAATTCGCGGCGCAGGCAGCGCGGACGAGAGCGCCTCGTACTGCGTGTCGTCGGCCATACGCCTGGCCTGGCGCGCGATGTCGCCCTGCACGGTGACAAAGCTCGGACAGAATCCGTTGAGGCAGGAGTAATCCTTGTTGCAACTGTCCTGGTCGATCTGCCGCTTGCGGCCGAACGGTGTTTCTTTGGGAACGACTGACAGGCAGTTGGATTCTATCGAGCAATCTCCGCAGCCTTCGCAAACCAGGTCATTGATAAGCACAAATTTGTTCGGCTCAGCCAGCTTGCCGCGTTTGCGCCGTCGCCGTTTTTCGGTCGCACAGGTTTGTGCATAGATAAGGACGGTGACACCCGCGATCTCACGAAGTTCGCGTTGCACGGCATCCATGTCTCTGCGATGGGAGATCGTGACGCCTGACGGCAAATCGCTTGCGTTGAACAACTCAGGTTCGTCCGAAATCAGCGCGATGCGCTGCACGCCCTCGGAGCGCACCGAGTGCGCGATCGACTCGACGGAAATGGGCCCGTCGACGGGTTGACCACCGGTCATCGCAACGGCGTCGTTGTAGAGGATTTTGTAGGTTATGTTGGCGGCTGCGGCGACAGCCTGGCGAATCGCAAGGGAGCCCGAATGGTAGAACGTGCCGTCGCCCAGGTTCTGGAAAACATGCCGGCCACCGTTGAACATGGAACGCGGAATCCAGTTGACGCCTTCACCGCCCATCTGGATCAAGCCATCGGTGTCGCGTTGCATCCAGCTCGCCATGAAATGGCAGCCGATTCCCGCCAGTGCCCTGGAGCCTTCCGGGACTTTGGTCGAGGTATTGTGCGGGCAACCGGAACAAAAATAGGGCATGCGTTTTGCACCGCCGATCTCGATGACTGCCCCTGTTTGGTGCTGCAATTGTTCGGCACGTTCGCTGAAACGCTTGCCGCCAAACACGCGATCCAGTCGACTGGCGACGATCGGCGCGAGTTGCACCGGCGACAATTCGCCGACCCAGGGTACGAGCGGCTCGCCGTTTTCGTCGGCTTTCCCAACCATGCGTTCCGGCTTGCGTCCCGGGTAGTCGTAAAAGTACTCCTTGAACTGGCTTTCGATAATGCCGCGCTTTTCTTCAATCACGAGTACTTCGTGTTTGCGTTGCACGAAGTCGAGCGCGCCGTGTGGCTCAAGCGGCCACACCATCCCGACCTTGTAAACATCGATGCCAATGCGTCGGGCTTCCTTTTCATCAACGCCGAGTATCCGCAACGCTTCCATGAGATCGAGGTGGCCTTTGCCGGTCGTTACAATGCCGAAGCGTGCGTCCGGCACGTTGAATATTTTGCGATCGATCGGGTTGGCAGCGGCGAAAGCCAGCGTCGCGGCTTTTTTTGCTTCCAGGCGTTCTTCGATCTGCGGCCCCGGAAAATCGGGCCAGCGATAGTGCAGGCCGGTCGCGGGTGGCGTGAAATCTGTCGGCGTCTCGAACTGCGGGTAGGGTGGTAGCTCGATCGACATTGCGGATTCGACGGTCTCTGAGATCGCTTTGAAACCGACCCACATTCCCGAGTAACGCGACAGCGCGATGCCATGAAGACCGAACTCGAGATACTCGGCCACGTTTGCGGGGTTCAGGTTCGGCATCATGTAGGTCAGGAACGCGACGTCGGACTGGTGCGGCATCGACGACGATATGCAACCGTGATCATCGCCCGCGACAACGAGTACGCCGCCATGCGGCGAGCTTCCGTAGGCGTTGCCATGTTTCAGCGCATCGCCGGCGCGGTCGACGCCGGGGCCTTTGCCGTACCAGATGCCGAATACGCCGTCGACGGTTCGCTCCGAGTCCGTTTCTACCTGCTGTGTGCCCAGGATTGCGGTGGCGGCAAGGTCTTCGTTGACGGCCGGCAGGAACTCGATCTGGTTTTCTTCAAGGAAGCGTTTTGCGCGCCATAACTCCTGGTCAACCATGCCGAGGGGCGAGCCGCGGTAGCCGCTGACGAAGCCGGCCGTGTTCAGGCCGCTCGCTTTGTCGAGTGTGCGCTGCATTAACGCGATACGAACCAGGGCCTGGGTGCCTGTCAGCAATACTCGGCCTGATTCGCGCCGGTAGCGATCGGCGAGTTCGTAGTTGTCGAGCGGGTAATGCGGCTGGCTTGCGGCAGCTTCTGACATGGGCGTGTCGATGTGTGAGAACTGAGGTGCCCAGTGTCGCAGATTTGGACCGCGAGACGATGCCAATCATCCCGAAATTCGGGTAAAATGAGGCAAAATCTGTCGAAAAATTAGAAAAAACGGTAAAATATTCAATACTAGGAAACAAGAGCGAATAATCATGCTTGGATCAAAAGACCGCCGCATCCTCGATGAACTGCAACACGACGGTCGCCTGACCATGCAGGAACTTGGCGTACGCGTCGGCATGTCGAGTTCGGCCTGCTGGCGCCGGGTCAAGAGCCTCGAGGAGACCGGCATCATCGATCGCTATGCCGTGATCGTGAATGCGCGCAAAGCGGGTTTCGGATTGTCGTCAGTCGTGCACGTGTCGCTGGCGCGTCACGAACAGAAAAACGTCGACCGGTTTATTCGCGAGGTCCTCAGGCATCCCGAAATCCTGGAGTGCTTCGCGACGAGCGGCGAGGCTGACTTTCATTTGCGGGTTGTTGTCGAGGACATTGACGCTTACAACACGTTCCTAGATGACTTCATCTTCAAACTGCCGGGTGTATCGCAAGTTCGTTCGAACATCGTTCTGAAAGAAATCAAGGCCGATACGGCGTTGCCGTTCCGGCTTTAAGAAATTCAAAGCGGCTGGGCTACTGCACTGATGCCCAATGCTCGTCGGTGGCGACCATCGTCAGGACATCGTATTGGGCTACGACGTCGTTGTCCTGGTTGCTTACCTCGGTATCCCATCGCACCTCGCCATAGCCGGTTGCGGCGCGCAGGGTCTTCTGTTTACAGGTCAGGCGGACCTTCAGCGTGTCGCCATAATTGACGGGTTTGGCGAAGCGCAGGTCATCGACGCCATAGTTGGCGAGAACCGGGCCGAAGTCGGGATCGACGAACAGGCCCGCGGCAAACGACACAATAAGGTAACCGTGCGCGACGCGGCCGTCGAAGAACGGGTTTTTTGCAGCGGCCGCTTCGTCGGTGTGTGCGTAAAACGTGTCGCCAGTAAATTCGGCAAAGTGCTGAATATCATCGAGTGAGACTTCGCGGCTATCGGTGATCAGCGTGTCGCCAACCCTGAGTTGCTCGAACGTCTTGCGGAATGGATGGCGCCTGGATTGTTTTTGATCGGCACCCTTGATCCACCGCTTGCCAATCGCGGTCAGCGTCTGTGGGGATCCCTGGACTGCCGTTCGCTGCATGTAGTGCAGGACGCCGCGCACCCCTCCCATTTCCTCGCCGCCACCGGCGCGGCCCGGCCCGCCGTGGACCAGGTGCGGCAACGGCGAGCCGTGGCCTGTCGATTCGGCTGCGCAATGCCGATTAATGACCACCATGCGGCCGTGATACGCGGCGGTTCCCAGCACGAGCTCTCGTGCGACCGAATCGTCGTTCGTAATGACAGAGCCAACCAGGCTGCCTTCTCCGAGGCGCGACAATTCGATGGCTTCGTCGATATTTTCGTAAGGAAGAACCGTGCTGACGGGGCCAAATGCTTCCACCGAGTGTACGGCGGACGACGACAAGGGCTTTTGACAGTGCAACAGGGTCGGCATGAAAAAGGCGCCTTTGGTCGCATCAGCATCGATAAGGTCAAACGCTTCATTACCGCCGTAAACGATTTCGGCCTCGTGAGAAAGTTCGTTGACGCGATCGCGTACCTCATTGCGTTGACCCTGGCTCGCAAGCGCGCCCATGTCGACCTCCTTGCTCGCGGGATTGCCGATGCGGACTTTACTCAAGGCCGTTGCCAGCGCCTCGACCAGTTCGCCGGCGATTGTCGACGGCACGATGATGCGTCGGATTGCCGTGCATTTCTGACCGGCTTTGCTCGTCATCTCGCGAGTGACTTCCTTGATGTACAAATCGAATTCCGGCGTTCCCGGGATGGCGTCGGGACCCAGAATGGAGGAATTCAGCGAATCGGTTTCCGCCGTGAAGGCAACGGACTCGCTGATCACGCGTGGATGCTGCTGCAGGAATTCCGCCGTTGCTTTCGATCCCGTGAATGCGATCGTATCCTGGCAACAAAGGTGATCGAACAGGTCGCCTACCTGCCCACAAACCAGCTGTAACGCCCCGGGCGGCAGAATTCCCGAGGCAAGGATTCGCTTCACCATGAGTTCGGTCAGGTAGGCGGTGCTGGAGGCGGGCTTCACGATGGCCGGAACACCCGCGAGTAAGGTCGGGGCCAGTTTTTCGAGCATGCCCCAGCACGGAAAGTTAAACGCGTTGATGTGTATGGCGGCACCGAGCTTCGGTGTGAAGATGTGCTGGCCGACGAACGTGCCGTTACGAGAAAGGAATTCGGGCGGACCGTCGAGATAAACATGGTCGTTCGGCATCTCGCGGCGGCCTTTGCTGGAAAACACGAACAAAGTCGAAATGCCACCGTCAATGTCTACCCAGCTGTCGCCTTTCGTGGCGCCAGTTTCGGTCGACAAACGATAGAACTCCTCTTTGTGTTCCATGAGGTATTGCGCGAGCGCTTTCAGCATTTCGCCGCGTTCATGAAACGTGTAGCGCCGCAAATTTCCGCCGCCGACAGTCCGCGCATACTCGAGCATCCCGGCAAAATCGAGGCCGTCACTGGTGATCGCGGCGACCGGTTTACCGCTGACCGCGCTGGTCAGTACGGTCCCGTCGCCGTCACCTTCGACCCATTGATCTTTTACGAGGTTGCCGAGCTTCATCGTCGGTCTCCTGCCATAAGAAGGATACAATTCAAATGAGAATTTGAATTATTCTGTATCGGATTGTACGGTCGGGCAGACCGAAAGCAAGTGAAGCCTCATGAGTGCCGAAGACGCCTGTCTAAACCTGGTCAATGAATTCCGTTCGCGTCCGACGTTGCGATCAGGGTCTCTGATTACGACGGTTTTCGGTGACGCCATCGCGCCGCGTGGCGGCACGGTATGGTTGGGTAGCCTGATCAGGGTCATGGCGGACTTCGGTATAAGTGAGCGCCTGGTCCGCACGTCGGTGTTCCGGCTCGTTAAAGATGGTTGGCTCCAGTCGGATCAGTTCGGACGCCGCTCTTACTACAGCCTTACCGATCAGGGGCGTGAACGTTTCAAACAGGCCACTCACCGGATTTATGGAACGCCTGCGAGCGACTGGAATGGTGAGTGGTGCCTGTTGCTGCTGTCGACACTCGATGCCGAAACGAGGGAACAGGTGCGCAAGGAATGCGGCTGGCTGGGTTTCGGACCGATGTCGGCCAATGTGCTGGCGCATCCATTGCCCGATTTGGCTGAACTGGACGTGACAATTCGTCGCCTCGGCGTCGCGGACAAGCTGGTTGTCATGCGCGGAACCACTGTCAGGAGCGAGGCAGCCATGCGTGAACTCACACGTAGTTGCTGGAGTCTTGACGATATCGATGCGCGCTACCAGGCGTTCGTGCAGGGCTTCCGGCCCCTGATCAGGGCGCTGTCCGGAAAATCAAAGCTGTCGCAACTGTCGGAAAAGTCCGCATTTATTGTGAGAACTTTGCTAATTCAGGAATACCGTAAAGTCCTGTTGCGTGACCCCTGGCTGCCGGCCGAACTGTTGCCGGCGAACTGGCACGGCGCTGCGGCGTACCAGCTGTGTCGCAACCTGTATCGCAGGGTATACGCGGGCGCCGATGCCTATCTCGACGACAGCATCGAAACGGCGGACGGTCCCCTGCCGGCCCCGGGCCCTTCTTTTTTGCAGCGATTCGGCGGCCTCGTACCGTCGACAGACAAGGAGTATGCAGTCCATGAATGAGCTGGCGATGGCGAAGCGATGCGCCGAAAAGATGTGGGCGAGTGACAGCGCATCGAAAGCGTTGGGAATGGTAATTGATATTAGGGAAGCCGGCGCTGCGACAGCGCGCATGCTGGTTCGCGAAGACATGGTCAATGGCTTCGACGTTTGCCATGGCGGCTTGCTGTTCGCGTTGGCCGACACTGCATTCGCGTTTGCCTGCAATGCCTACAACCGGGTAACTGTCGCGGGATCCGCCAGCATCGAGTTCCTGCGGCCGGCCATGCTCGGCGACGCGCTGCTCGCCCATGCCACGGAGGACTATCGCGGACGCAGGAGCGGCTATTACACGGTAAGAGTCGACAACCAGGATGGCGAGGCGGTTGCGCTGTTTCACGGACGCTGCGTCAGCCGTGATGAGCCGGTGCTTGACGACTAAAACGATACAGATGACATTGAATAATAGAAAAAACCGTGTCACATTGTTACGGATCTGTCAGGAGTAAATTCAATGTACACGCAGGGCCTGGATCAGGCAGGAAAAAACGAACCCGGGAACAAGGATCAGGAAACCGCCGAGCAGCTCGCGGCATTTCAGGCGCGTATTGACGCCGAAGAAAAGATCGAAGCCAAAGACTGGATGCCGGAGGCGTATCGACGCACGCTTGTCCGGCAGATCTCGCAGCACGCGCATTCCGAGATTATCGGTATGCAACCCGAGGGCAACTGGCTGACCCGGGCGCCGTCGCTGAAACGCAAGGCCATCTTGCTCGCCAAGGTCCAGGACGAAGCCGGGCACGGCCTTTACCTTTATAGCGCGGCCGAAACGCTGGGCGTATCACGCGACCGGATGGTGGCTGATTTATTGTCGGGCAAAGCGAAATACTCGAGCATCTTTAATTACCCCACGCTGAGCTGGGCCGATATCGGCGCCATCGGCTGGCTGGTTGACGGCGCGGCCATCATGAACCAGATCCCGTTGTGCCGTTGTTCCTATGGTCCGTACGCACGGGCCATGGTCCGCGTCTGTAAGGAAGAGAGTTTTCACCAGCGTCAGGGTTTCGAAATAATGCTGACATTGTGTCGCGGCACTGAAGAGCAAAAGGCAATGGCGCAGGATGCACTGAACCGCTTCTGGTGGCCGTCGCTGATGATGTTCGGTCCCAACGATTCCAACTCCACACACTCTGCGCAGTCAATGGCCTGGAAGATCAAACGATTCAGTAACGATGAACTGCGTCAGAAGTTCGTCGACATTACCGTGCGGCAAGCCGACTTCCTCGGCCTCAGAGTCCCGGACGACAATCTGGCGTTCAACGACGAAACGGGCCACTACGAGTTTTCGGAGATCGATTGGCAGGAGTTTTTCGATGTCGTTGCCGGGAACGGGCCATGCAATTCCCAGCGCATGGCGAAGCGCCGCAAAGCGCACGAGGACGGTGCCTGGGTTCGCGAAGCAGCGCGGGCCTATGCTGATAAACGGGCGGCGCAGGCAGCGGCCTGAGGAAAACACCATGTCAGAACAGCTTTGGCCACTTTACGAAGTTTTTATCCGCACTCGCGGAGGACTCAGTCACCGGCATGCCGGCAGCGTGCATGCGGCCGATGACCAGATGGCGCTCGATCACGCGCGGGATACCTACACGCGGCGCAACGAAGGCGTGAGTCTCTGGGTCGTGCGCTCCGATCGCATCGTCGCGTCCGATCCGGCCGAAACGGCCTCGTTTTTCGAGCCGGCCGAAGACAAGATTTACCGTCACCCGACGTTTTACGACATTCCTGATGGAGTGGAAAACCTGTGACACCCGAACAGACACTAACCGCGTATGTCCTGAGGCTCGGCGACAATGCCCTGGTACTCGGGCAGCGCATGCTTGAACTTGTCGCGGCGTACCCTGAACTCGAGGAAGAACTCGCGAACGCCAATTTTGCGCTCGACTACATTGGCCAGGCGCGCATGTTTTACAGCTACGCTGGTGAGCTCGAAGGAGCCGGGCGGAGCGAAGACGATTTCGCGTATTTCAGGCCAGAGCACGAATTCCGGAACCTGTTGCTGGTCGAGCAACCCAACGGGCATTTCGGCGACACGATCGTTCGGCAGGTGCTGTTCGATGTGTACTACCTGTCGTTGCTCGAAGCGTTGACGCGTTGCAGCGACAAGCGCCTCGCGGATATCGCGGCGCGCGCGGAGAAAGAGGTGCGCTACCACCTGCGGCACTGCGCTCAATGGCTGGTGCGGCTCGGTGATGGCACCGATGAGAGTCACCGGAAGGCGCAGCAGTCACTTGATGAGTTGTGGCGCTACACGAGCGAGATGTTTGCGGCCGACGCGCTCGATGAAGCCGTGCTTACTTCATTTAACGGACCGGACCTTGGCGAGATCGCTGTTGAGTGGCAGAAAGATGTCAGCACGATTGTCGAGGAGGCCACGCTTTCCATGCCGCAGGAACAGCACATGGCAAGCGGCGGCAAGCAGGGCAAACACACCGAGTACTTCGGTTACCTGGTCGCCGAGATGCAAAGCCTGCCACGCACTTATCCGGGTGCGACGTGGTAGAGCCTGCCGTCAACCGTGACACGATACTCGAGTGGCTGGCCGACGTGCCCGACCCAGAGATTCCGGTTCTGACGATTATGGACCTGGGGATCGTGCGCGACGTGGAATGCGGTACCGGCGTCGTGGTTTCACTGGCGCCGACGTACTCGGGTTGTCCTGCAACCGAGGTCATCGAGTCCAGTGTGATCGCAGCGCTGGAAGACCGTGGCATCGCCAATGTAACTGTAAAACGTGTTCTTTCGCCGCCGTGGACGACTGACTGGATCAGCGATGTCGGTCGAGAAAAACTGCGCGAGTATGGCATCGCACCGCCGGAGCGGGGCGCCAGCAAACGCGCATTGCTGCGGGGCCAGCACGGTATTCCCTGTCCGCGCTGCGAATCGGCAAACACCGAACTGGTCAGCGAGTTTGGTTCGACCGCGTGCAAAGCTGCGTACCGCTTCGCGGACTGCCTCGAACCGTTCGAGTATTTCAAGTGCATATGAGCGTATCGGAATGAGGCAATATCATTCTCTCAAAGTCGCCGCGAAGCAACAGGAAACGCGGGACTCGGTACGAATCGGCCTCGATGTTCCCGAGGAACTGCAGCCGGCGTTCGAATTCCTGCCCGGACAGCACCTGCCGATTCAGATCGAACGTGACGGCAAACGCTTGCGGCGTACTTACAGTATTTGCTCTGAACAGGGCCATTGGCCAATTGAGATCGGAATTCGTGTGCAACCCGGCGGGCAATTTTCGGAATACGCCGCGAGCGAACTGAGTGTCGGTGATGAACTTGACGTGATGCCGCCAAACGGCCAGTTCCACGTCAATCTCGATAAAAGCAACAGCAAGTTTTACTTAGGTTTCGCTGCAGGCAGCGGCATTACGCCGATATTGTCGATCGCAAAATCGGTTTTGATCAACGAGTCCAACAGTCGCTTTGCGCTGTTCTACGGTAATCGCCGGCAGGGCACGACGATGTTCATTGAAGATTTGTATGCGCTAAAGAACCGCTTTCCGGATCGGCTGCAACTGCATTTCGTCTTCAGCCAGGAAGAGCAGGAATTCGGCATTGCCGCCGGACGCCTCGACGCTGACAAAGTTGCAGAACTACATGAGCGTTTTTGCAGCGGCGATAGCCCGGACGAAGCTTACGTGTGCGGACCGGATACCATGATTACAACAGTGACCGAATCCTTGATCGGCCTGGGAATGACATCTGACGCAGTACACGCGGAGCGTTTCGGAGCGCCGCGCGCTAAGGTCCGCACGGCGCCGACGGAGTCGCAAGTCTCGAAAGACCTGGCCGCGGTCACGGTCATCATGGACGGCCACAAAAAGTCGTTCGACATGCCGCGCCACGGCGAGAGCATCGTCGATGCGGCAGCCGAGAACGGGCTGGAATTACCCTACTCCTGCAAGGGCGGTGTTTGCGCGACCTGTCGAACGCATTTGCGCGAAGGCAAAGTCGACATGGAGACCAACTACGGTCTTGAGCCGTGGGAACTCGAAGCAGGCTTTGTCCTGGCCTGCCAATCTCGGCCACGGAGCGATGCGATCGTGCTCGATTACGACAAGTCCTAGGGTCTCGCAGGGCGCCAAATGGCGCGATTTCAAAACTCGAGCATGACCGGTAGGAGTAAAATCAGGGGTTACAATAAAAAAAGGCGCCGGAGGGCGTATGACTGACAGTTCCACTGCAGAAAAGACACCATCACGGCAGAATTCCTACAACTATGAAGAACTGCTGAAAAGCGGCCATGGCGAGCTGTTCGGGCCAAGCAACGGCAGGCTGCCGTTGCCGAACATGCTCATGATCGATCGTATCGCCTTGATCAATGATGACGGCGGCAAGTATGGCAAGGGCGAGATCCGGGCGGAGCTCGATATCAAACCAGACCTGTGGTTTTTCCAATGTCATTTTGAGGGTGACCCGGTCATGCCCGGCTGCCTCGGGCTCGATGCGTTATGGCAGCTCGTCGGGTTTCACCTGGTCTGGCAGGGTCTCCAGGGCCGCGGCCGGGCACTCGGCGTCGGCAAAGTAAAATTCACGGGCCAAATCCTGCCGACAGCGAAGCTGGTCACTTTTCAGATCGATATCAAGCGCGTCATCTCGCGCAGGCTCAACATGGCGATCGCCGATGGTTCCGTTTCTGTCGATGGCCGCGAGATTTATACGGCCGAAGACCTGCGGGTCGGCCTGTTCACATCAACTGAAGATTTCTAGGATCCCACTATGCGGCGTGCAGTAATTACCGGGCTCGGTGCGGTTTCGTGCATCGGCAATTCCAAGGCAGACATTATTGACTCATTGCGCAATGGACGCTCGGGCATCGTCACCAATGAGAGCTACAAGGAAATGGGTCTGCGCAGCCACGTCTCGGGCAGTTGTCACATCGACATTGCCGAGCATATCGATCGCAAGGTTCGTCGCTTCATGGGCGATGCTGCCGCGTATGCCTACATCGCGATGCAGCAGTCGATCGACGATGCGGGTCTGGAGGAATCCGATATTTCCAACGTGCGTACGGGGCTGATCGCGGCATCGGGTGGCGCGTCCAGCAACAATATCGTGGAGAGCGCTGACATACTTCGCGCCCGTGGCGTTCGCAAAGTTGGCCCGTACCGCGTGCCGCGCACCATGGGGAGTTCGGTATCAGCCTGCCTGGCAACGCCGTTCAAGATCCAGGGTGTCAACTACTCCATTACGTCGGCCTGCGCGACCAGCGCGCATTGCATTGGCGCGGCGGCCGAGCAGATTCAGCTCGGCAAGCAGGACCTGGTATTCGCAGGTGGCGGCGAGGAAGAGCACTGGTCACTGGCCTGTTTGTTTGACGCGATGGGAGCACTTTCGTCGAAGTACAACGACGACCCGGCGAGCGCATCGCGCCCCTACGATGTAACGCGCGACGGATTCGTGATCGCGGCCGGCGCGGGCATTGTGGTTGTGGAAGAGCTGGAGCACGCCAAAGCCCGGGGTGCAAAAATCTACGCGGAACTGGTGGGCTATGGTGCCACATCAGATGGCTACGACATGGTCGCGCCGTCGGGCGAAGGTGCGTTGCGGTGCATGGACCTCGCGCGCTCGACGGTCGAGGGGCCGATCGATTACATCAACACGCATGGTACAAGCACGCCTGTCGGAGACGTAAAAGAGGTTGAAGCCATGCAAACCATGTTTGGTGACGATATGCCGCAATTCGGCTCCACGAAATCGATGTGCGGACACTCCCTGGGAGCGACCGGTGCCCAGGAAGCCATTCATTGTCTGCTCATGCTGGAAAACGACTTCATAGCGCCGTCGATCAATGTCAACGATCCCGATCCTGTTATCGACGGCACGCCGCTCGTGACGACGTGCGTGAAGAACGCCGGTATCAAGACCGCGATGTCCAACAGTTTCGGCTTTGGCGGTACCAACGCAACGCTGGTATTTCAGAAGCGTTAGGCCATAATGGGTCTCCATGACGATCGAGACTTTGAGCGAAACGGGGTGTTTTGGTGGCCGCATCGGCTTTTACCGGCACGCATCGGCATCCAACCACTGCGACATGCAGTTTTCGGTTTTCGTACCACCGCAAGCGGCGAACGGCAAGGTCCCGGTTCTGACGTTCTTGTCGGGCCTGACCTGCACCGAAGAAAACTTCATGGTGAAAAGCGGAGCGCAACGCGTAGCAGCGCAGTTGGGCCTGATGCTGGTTTCTCCGGACACGAGCCCGCGCGGTGACGGCGTTCCCGACGACCCCGATGGCGATTATGATTTTGGCCTGGCGGCCGGTTTCTACCTGAATGCGACAGAGGAGCCCTGGTCGCGTCACTATCATATGTATGACTACGTGACCAAAGAGCTGCCGGGGGCCGTTTTCGATAATTTTCCGGGCGACCCCGAGCGCCACGGTTTGACCGGGCACTCGATGGGTGGCCACGGGGCCCTGACGATTGGCCTCCGAAACCCGGGCCAGTATCGGTCGCTGTCGGCGTTTGCACCGATAAGCACGACACTGCACAGCCCGTGGGGCCGGAAAGCCCTCGGCTATTACCTCGGCAGCGACACTTCAACGTGGCACAAATATGACGCTTGTGAAGTTGCGCGCAACATCAGCGATGCATCTGTTTTCGGAAAAATCCTCATTGACCAGGGCGCCGACGACCCCTACCTCGCCGAACAGCTCAAGCCCGAGTTGTTCGCAGCCGCTTCGGCCGAGAGCGGCTTGTCCGTCGAATTGCGAGTACACGAGGGTTATGACCACGGCTATTACTTCATCTCGACTTTCATCGAGGATCACCTCAGGCATCATGCCGCGGCGCTTGGTGCCTGACGGATAGCCGGCTCGGATGGAACAGTGGCTCGTGCTCGGCGTTACGATGCTGGTAACCGGGTGTTTGGCCGGCGTTCTGGCGGGCCTGTTCGGTATCGGCGGCGGTATTGTCATCGTGCCCGTGCTCGAAGCTGCGCTGGGTTTTCTCGGTGTGGATGCGGCAATTCGCATGCACGTTGCCGTTGCAACGTCGCTCGCGACGATCATTCCGACATCGATCTCATCGGCGCGTGCGCATCATCAACGAAAATCGGTCGACGTTGAGATCGTCAAACGCTGGGCTATATTCGTTTTGCTCGGTGCACTGCTCGGTGCCTGGATTGCGGCCCAGGTGCACAGCCGGGTCCTTGCCTTGGTCTTTGCGACGCTTGCTTTGCTGGTTGCGACAAAAATGGTGTTTCTGCCCGAGACGCGCAACCTGACCGATCGCGTACCGCGCGCGTCCTGGGTAGTCGTGATACCGACCGCGATCGGTTGTTTTTCCAGCATGATGGGCATCGGCGGCGGGACGTTTTCAGTCATGACGCTGACGCTGTTCAATGAGCCGATACACCGTGCGGTCGGCACCGCCGCCTTGTTCGGGCTGGTCATCAGCCTGCCGGCGACCGTCGGCTTTATCATTGCGGGTTGGGGCGACGTCCGCATACCGCCCGGTAACCTCGGCTATGTCAGCCTGGTCGGGTTCGTCTTTATCGCGCCGGCCACGGTCCTGGCCGCGCCGATTGGCGCGAAAATCGCCCACGGTCTTTCGCAAAAACGCCTCAGTGTGCTTTTCGGTGCGTTTCTCCTGGTTGTTTCCTTGCGGCTGTTTTACCGGGCATTCACATGACATGTTTCCGACACGGCGTGGTTTTCGCGGCGCTGTTGCTGTCAGCGTGCGGACAACGTGCGCTGGAACCTGATACGGCAATCGTCTGCGATCCCTGCGACAGCTGGAATCAGCCGCAGGATCCATTCAGGGTTCATGGGAATACCTGGTACGTTGGCACCGACGGCCTGTCGTCGGTGCTTGTCGAATCCGATGACGGACTAATCCTGATCGACGGCGGATTGCCGCAGTCGGCAGCGCTGATTGACGCGAACATCCGTGCTCTCGGATTCGATACCCGCGATATCAAAGCGATCCTCGTGTCGCACGTGCATTACGATCACGTCGGCGGAATTTCAGCCTTGCAGCGTCTTAGCGGCGCCAACGTATTCACGAGCATCGCCGGTAGCGGTCCGCTAGCCGTGGGTGTCCTTGCCGACGACGACCCGCAGTACATTGCAGGATCCGACGAGGGTCAATTCCCGCCCGTGCGAGAGGTCGTCGCTGTCGAGGATGGCGGCGTCGTTTCCGTTGGATCGCTTGACGTAAAAGCCGTCTATACGCCCGGACATACGCCAGGTAGCCTCACGTGGACGTGGCAATCCTGCGCACTTGGAAAGTGCTACGACGTTGTCTATGCCGACAGCCTGAGCGCCGTGTCGGCCGAAGGATTCCGCTTCACGGACAGCGGCGTGGCCGACAAACTTATTGCCAGTGCCGGGATCATCGCGGACCTGGACTGCGATATCTTGCTGGTGCCACACCCGTTTTTCTTCGGCATGGACGCCAAGCTCGAGCGGCGTGATCAGGGCAACCCGTTTGTCAACAACCTCGGCTGCGTGCTGTATGCCGAATCATCGCTGGACTGGCTGGAACGGCGGCTGGAAGCGGAACGCTCACATTGAATGCTGGCTGTGGGTTACGTCGTCCCGGCTGGCAGAGAATTTCATGACGGGCATCGCGAGCGTCAACAGGCCGAGCAGAATAATCAGGAGTCCCGCCCCCAGTTGCTTGCGGCTCATGAACTGGGCGAGTTTCGACGCACTAAGGCCCGTCATGATCATCGCGGGGCTGGTGCCGAGGCCGAACGCCAGCATGACCAGGCCGCCGTTAACCGCGTTGGCTGTGGTGGCCGCGAGCAGCAGCACGCTGTAAACCAGCCCGCAGGGCAACCAGCCCCACAGCAATCCAAGGCCAAGCGCTTTCGGTATGCTGGTGACGGGCAACAAGCCTTTGGCGGCCGGCGCGATACGCTGCCAGATTTTCGCTCCGGCCTTCTCGACCGGCGCCAAAAAGCGCCAGTTGAACGCGACCTGCAGGCCGACGATGACAATGAGCAGCCCACTGGCGAGGCGCACGGGCGCAGCAATGTCCGGGATCGCTTTAACGACAGTCTGCCCCAACATTGCCACCACAATGCCGAGGAAGGCGTAGCTCAAAACGCGTCCTGCGTTGTAGGCAATGGCCATGGGAATCTGTGATGTCAGCGATGCCACGCTTGCGTTGACCGCGAACAGGCCCGATATGCCGGCGCACATGCCGAAGCAGTGCGCGCTGCCCAACAGGCCCGTGACGAACGCCGCCGCGAGCAGGGGTAAGGCCTCGTTCATGAAGAGTCGCCGTCGTCCGGTTTCTTGTCGTCGTCCATGACGACGCGTACGGGCGGCGTATCCAGATCGTCAAACTGGCCGCTGCCGACGGCCCAGAAAAACGCCCACACGGCGCCACCCAGCAGCAGCAATGCGAGCGGAATCAGGACGTAGAGGATGGACATTGGACCCTCTGATCAATCATTTCGTGGCTGCGCCGGAGGCGGATAGGTCGAAGAACGAGGCACGATGGCGAAAACATACCCATAGGTCTGTCGAGCTATCGTAACAATGTTATTCGACCTATCCGCACCGGCCCTGTCAACGATATTATAGAGGGCAATGGGTTGCGCACCAGTTTCGCCGATACGGTGTTGCGGCTTTTGGCAAGGACTAAGGCCATTCCCTTCAAGCCGCGCCTTGTTTCGGCGAAACTGGGCACGCAACGCAGCCACGAAATGATTGATCAGAGGGTCCGAGACTCTCTAATGAAATCGACTGAGACGCAGGGCGTTGAGAACGACTATAAGTGAGCTGGCGCTCATGCCAATCGCGGCAAGCCAGGGTGGTACGAGTCCGGCCGCGGCCAGCGGCAGCGCCAACGCATTGTATACGATTGCCCACGCAAGGTTCTGGCGCACGATACGCAGGGTCTTGCCCGACATTCGAATGGCAGTTGTAACCGGCAACAGAGAATCGCCCAGCATGATGACATCGGCACTGGTCTGTGCGAGCAGCGCGCCGTGCGCCGGCGCGATAGAGGTGTCGGCACCTGCAAGAACGGGTGCATCGTTGATGCCGTCACCCACCATCACGACACGCTCGCCATTACCTTGTGCCGCTTCGATGATCTCCAGTTTTCGCTGCGGCGTGCACTCGAAATAGAAATCCTCGATGCCAAGCCGCGTCGCCAAATCCTCGACCGCATTCTTGTTGTCGCCGCTGAGGAGCGCCGTCCTGAGCCCCAGGCGATCGAGTGCAGCAAGTGTTGTGGCGACATCGGGCCGGAGTTCGTCTTCAACGTCGAACCAGGCAACGAGGTAGCCATCGACAGCGAGGAATACACTTGTCGCGGTCGTGTTTGCCGTATCGCAGTCATTGGCAGCGCCGTTACCCACAAACTGCGCACTCCCGATGCGCCAGCGACGTCCAGCGATTGTCCCGCTGACACCTTGGCCAACCTCCACGTGCTGCCGGGACACTTTTGGCAGCGATGCGCTCATTGAAAAAGCCTTCGCGAGCGGATGTGCAGAGGCCGTCTCGAGCGCTGCGGCAACAAGCCGGCAGTCGTACTCGTTCATGGACGGATCGAGCACCATCACTGACGTGATTTCCGGCATTCCGCGCGTCAGCGTGCCGGTCTTGTCAAACATGACGGTCGTGGCGCGAGACAGCGCTTCAATGGCGTTGCCATTGGTCACCAGCAGGCGCAGTTGCGACAGGCGACTGCCGGCCGCGGCAAAAGCAGCCGGCGTCGCCAGCGCCAGGGCGCAGGGGCAGGTGACGACGAGCACCGATAAGGTGATGACGAACGCGCGCTCCGGCGCCACGAAATACCAGTAAGCGGCGACGATGGTCGCGACGCCCAGCAATGCGATGACGATGTAGCTGGCAACCCGGTCGGCGATTGTAACGAACGCCGGTCGCGTGTAGCGGGCGCGTTCACTGAGTCGGCTGATTGTTCCAAGCGTTGTGTCGCCGCCAGTCCTCGTTACCCGCATCTCGATCAGCCCATCGAGGTTGACGCTGCCGGCGGCAATGAGGTCACCCGTGGACTTGAGCTGCGGCCTGGCTTCGCCCGTCAGCAGGGCCTCATCCACACTCGTGGTTCCGCTTTCGATAATGCCGTCCGCCGGTATCGCGTCGCCGCCGCGTATCAGCACGCGATCACCCGCGACCAGCTGGCTGACGGGCACAACGGGCAGGTCGTCACCGTCAATTCGTGTAGCGGTATTCGGCAGCTTTGCGGACAGGGCGGCGCTGCGGTCGATGGAACGGTGGCGCGCCCGCATTTCGAGAAAGCGGCCGAGCGTCAGGAAAAAGACGAACATCGTTACCGAATCGAACCAGACCCCCTCGCCGTTCGTAAACGTGGCGTAAACCGATGCGGCATAAGCGCTGCCAACCGCTATCGATACGGGCAGGTCCATGCCGGGCTTTTTCGCCACTACTCCGCGCCATGCGGCGGCGAAGAAGGGACGAGCGGAATAGAACACGACAGGCGTCGTGACCACGAAACTGACGAGGCGCAGGAAGCGCTGCATTTCACGATCGATACCCTGGAATTCGCCTGCATACAGCCCGACAGCGAACATCATGACCTGCATCATGCCGAGTGAGGCTACCAACAGGCGCTTCAGCGCCATGCGTTGTTCGATGAGTTCCGGACGGGTCGCGTTTTCTGGCGCCAGCGGCTGCGGTTGGTAACCGAGCTCGGCCAGTGCTGCCAGGATGTTGGAGAAACGCGCGTCGGCCAGGCGCCAGCGCACCCGCAGGCGATGTGTAACCGGGCTGACGTCAACCGACTCGATACCAGGCAGTTTCCTGAGCGTCGTCTCGATCAGCCAGCTGCAAGCGGCACAGTACATGCCGCCAACATAGATCGTGGTTTCGGCATGATCAGGGCTCTGATCGGCGAACGCGGCCAGCATGTCGTCGCTGTCGAATACCTGCCACTCGGCGGTCTCTGCAGGGGGGCGACCGACGCCCGGGTCGGGCGCGTCGCGCTGGCTGTAGTAGCGGCTCATACCTGAGTCGCGAATGAGTTCCGTGACCGCTTGGCAGCCCGGGCAACATACCGGCCGCTGGTCGCCCTCGATATCGACTATGAGATTGCAGTCAGCGGGAACGGGCAGCGCGCAGTGAAAGCAGGTGCCGGTGTCCTGTCCTCTAGCGCTCGTCGTCACGGCGTGTTTCGGCGGGCCGCAGTGTCATGCGGGATTCGCCCTGCCAAACACCTGCAAGACGCCAGTCGTCGTCCGATTTCAAGGTCACGTACCACCGTCCGCCAGGGATGCTGACAAAATGACCGGACCAGACCGGGTTACCGGCCGCATCGGGCAGCGCGCGGTGCAGCGTAATGAGTTGATCGCGATCGGCAAACGCCGGGTGTGAAAGTTCCAGTTCGAGGGCCGCGGGCACTGACTCGAAATCGCCGGAACGCATTGCCGCCTGTACAGCACCGGTATCGAGATTCACTTCAATCAATGCCGCGAGATTCAGTTCCGTGGCGAGTTGCTCCGCATTGACGCGGCGCTCTGCAACGATCTGCATGCCTTCGTCAGAGGCAATAACGAGCGAGTCGGTCGTCTGCATGGATATCCAAACAGTCGTCAGGCCCGCAACAACCGCTGTCGCCGGCAGGGCGATAATGAACCACGGCCAGAATTGCCGGTACCAGGGTTGGGTGTCTTCACGAATCATCGTCGAATTCAGAGGGTGGGACCAAGGAAGCGGCTATCTTCGCTCATTACCAGCGATGCGTCATCAAAGGCCTCGATATTGAACTCGATTTCGCTGACGCCATAGGCATTATCACGATGTGCCCTGGCACGAACCGGTAATGACAGAACGCCACCGCCATCGACCAGTAGTTCGTCCTGAACTCCATCGAGCGTGATGCCGTCTATGCCACTGACGCTGAGTGCGAAGCGGCGTGCGCCGTCGCTCTGGTTGATGATCTTGATGGTGTAGATGTTCTCGATGAGATCGTTCGGCAATTCGCGGTACAGCGTATTTCTGTCCCTGATGACGTCCAGTATGACGGGCTTGCGCATCGCCATCGAGGTGACCAATGCGCCGCTGAGGATCACAAGCAGCGTCCCGTAAATGAACATCCGCGGCCGCAGTACCCGGGTCTTGTCGTTGTGCAGGTTGTGTTCCGTTGTGTAGCGCACCAGACCACGCGGATATTTCATCTTGTCCATGATGGAATCGCAGGCGTCGATGCACGCGGCGCAGGCAATGCACTCGTACTGCAATCCTTCGCGAATATCGATACCGGTCGGACATACCTGCACGCAGAGTTGACAGTCAATGCAGTCGCCGAGGCCGGATTCTTTGGGGTCAACGGAGCGACTACGGCTACCGCGTGGCTCACCACGTTTCTCGTCGTAGGAAATAATCAACGTGTCTTTGTCGAACATCGCGCTCTGGAATCGCGCATAGGGACACATGTACTTGCAAACCTGTTCGCGCATGTAGCCCGCGTTGCCATAAGTCGCGAAGCCGTAGAACAGGCCCCAGAACAAGGTCCAGCCGCCGACGTTGAGCGCGAGGATACCGGCGCCAAGCTCCCGGATCGGCGTGAAATAGGCGACGAACGTAAACCCGGTCCACATCGAGAACGTAATCCAGAGAAACTGCTTCGATGCTTTCTTGCGGAACTTGGTGAATGACCAGGGAGCCTTATCGAGCTTCATGCGCTGCGAACGCGTGCCCTCGGTAAATTGCTCCATCCAGATGAAAGCTTCTGTCCAGACGGTCTGGGGACAGGCGAAACCGCACCAAAGACGGCCGGCCAGTGCCGTGAAAAAGAACAGCGACAATGCCGCGATGATCAAGAGCACTGCGAGGTAGGGGAAGTCCTGCGGCCAGAGCGTCAGACCAAGCAGGTAGAATTTGCGCTCCGGCAAATCGAACAGCACCGCCTGGCGTCCGTCCCAGAGCACCCACGGTACGGCGTAAAAGAGGCCGAGCAAACTAATGGTAGCAAGTTTACTGAGCTTGTCGAAGCGCCCACCGATTTCGCGCGGGTAGATTTTTTTCGCGCTCTCGTACATCGAGGCGCTTTGTGATTTGCTCATTGCCGTCGGTGTTTGGCGTCGCGTTTGGGGGCCGTGCGTACGAGAAAAGCGGTGACGCCGGAGCAAAAAGCGCACAGCACCCAGAAAAAGAAAAAGCCAATCGCATAACCGGCGTCGCGACTGATGTCGAGTTCTTCGTCAAAGTACCCGCTGAGTTCAACAGGATCGAAAAGGGCGAAGAACACCATGGTAGCGATAGCGGCACTCAGAAATGAAATCCAGATGACCGTGAAGACCGCTTGTTTATCACGGCTCCATTGTTTCGCGCCACGGTACTCTTCGTCGATCATTTGTGGCAGGACTCTAATTCGACAAGCTGTAGATATACGCCGCCAGGATCTTGGTGCGGTTGTCTCCGAGTAATTCCCCGTGCGCGGGCATGATGCCATTGCGCCCCTGCACAATGGTCGTCCGTATTGCATCGTCTGACGAACCGTAAAGCCAGATGTCATCGGTCAGGTTCGGCGCGCCGAAAACCTGGTTGCCCGTACCGTCAGCGTTGTGGCAGGCACTGCATAAAGCAAGGAACATCGGTTGCGCGCTCATGGCACCGTCGTCCGATTCCACGATGCCGCTCAGGGTCTGGACGTATTTCACCATATTGTCGATACCCGTATCGCCGCCCAGTGCAGGCGCAAGCACCGGCATCACGCCGCCGCGGCCGTTCTTCAGCGTCGCGGTCAGCGCCGCTTCACTGTTACCCCAAAGCCAGTCGTTGTCGGTCAGGTTCGGGTACCCGGTCGCACCGCGGGCGTCCGAACCATGGCAGGTTGTGCAGTAGCTTGCATAGAGACTCTTGCCGAGCTGATTTGCATCCGCGTTCCGGGATAGCTCCTCGAAGTCCATGGCTGCAAACTTCTCATAGATCGGTTCGTAGCGGCCTGCCGCGTCCTGCATCTCGGCCTCGTACTGGCCTTGCTGTGACCAGCCCAGGGCGCCGCCCCAGCTACCGAGGCCGGGGTAGGCGATCATGTATGCAACGGCCCACGCAATGGTGATGAAGTACAGGTATAGCCACCATTTCGGAGCCGGGTTGTTCCACTCCTCGAGGTCGCCGTCCCACTTGTGGCCGACCACATCGTCGTCCGCAACATTTTGCGGACCTTGTTTTGCAGACCAGCTAACCAGCCAGGCACACCAGATGACGAAAAGTATCGTGCCAGCAGCAACGAACCAGTGCCAGAATGCAGGCATCAGATGTTCTCCCGCTCATCAATTGTTAATGTTTTGTCCTCTTCCAGCGGCAATGCCGCGGAAGCCTCAAAGTCTTTCTTGCGACGGCTGCTCCAGGCCCATACCCAAATACCAACAAAAGCAAAAAATATGACAGCCGTGAGTATGCCGCGCAGGTCATTCATATCCATCGACGCTTACCGGCGATCCCGGCGGTTGGTGCCGAGCTCCTGCAAATACGCAACAAGGGCGTCCATCTCGGAACGTCCCTCCACGGCCGCGGCGGCACCGGCGATTTGTTCGTCGGTATACGGGTCGCCGAGTAATCGCAACGCTTTCAGTTTTGTCGTGATCAGCTTGGGGTCGATCGTATTCTCAAGTAGCCACGGGTAACCGGGCATGTTGGACTCCGGAACCAGCGCGCGCGGGTCGATCAGGTGCAGGCGCTGCCATTCATCGCTGTAGCGACCGCCCACGCGGGCAAGATCGGGACCGGTCCGCTTGGAACCGAACTGGAACGGTCGGTCATATACAGTTTCACCGGCTGTTGTAAACGGACCGTAGCGTTCAGTCTCACTGCGAAACGGCCGGATCATCTGCGAGTGACAGTTGTAGCAGCCTTCGCGGACGTACACGTCACGGCCGGCCAGGCGTAACGGGCTGTATGGCTCGATGTTCTCGGCAGGTTCGGTTGCGTCGGAACTGAACATCAACGGGATGATCTCGATCAGGCCACCGATACTGATCGCAACGACGATCAGCACCATCATCAGGTTCAGGCTTTTTTCAATCTGCTCGTGGCGCATTGCTGGCTCTCCTGTTACGCCGGTTCCAGTACCGCAACGGGTACCGGTTTCTTGTCGCTTACGGTCTTCCAGACGTTGTAAGCCATGATGATCATGCCTGAGAAGAACACCAGGCCGCCGAGCAAGCGCATGTAATGATACGGCTCGACGGCTTTGAGGGATTCGACAAACGAATAGGTCAGCGTGCCGTCATCATTCACGGCACGCCACATCAGGCCCTCGGTAACGCCGGCAATCCACATCGAAACCGCATACAGCACGACGCCTATGGTCGAGGTCCAGAAATGCACGTCGATCAGTCGTGTGCTGTACATGCTCTCGCGATTGTAGAGGCGCGGCAGCAGTGAATAAATCGATCCGATAGTCATCATCGCGACCCATCCCAATGCGCCAGAATGCACGTGGCCAATCGTCCAGTTCGTGTAGTGCGACAGCGCGTTGACCGTTTTGATCGACATCATCGGGCCTTCAAATGTCGACATGCCATAGAACGACAGCGCCACGATCATGAATTTGAGAATCGGATCGGAACGCAGCTTATGCCACGCGCCCGACAAGGTCATGATGCCGTTGATCATGCCGCCCCAGGACGGCGCCAGCAGGATGATCGAGAACACCATGCCCAGTGTCTGCGCCCAGTCGGGCAGCGACGTGTAGTGCAGGTGATGCGGGCCGGCCCACATGTAAATGGCAATCAGTGACCAGAAGTGCACGACCGACAAACGGTACGAATAGACCGGGCGGCCCGCCTGTTTGGGCACGAAGTAGTACATCATGCCGAGGAAGCCGGCCGTCAGGAAGAAGCCCACGGCGTTGTGGCCATACCACCATTGCATCATGCCATCCACGACACCCGTATAGATGCTGTAGGACTTGGTCAGTGATACGGGCACGGCGAGGTTGTTGAAGATATGCAGCACAGCGACCGTGATGATAAACGCGCCGTAGAACCAGTTGGCCACGTAGATGTGTTTGACGCGCCGCTTGGCGATGGTGCCAAAGAATACGATCGCGTAGGCCACCCAGACCACGGCAATCAGCAGGTCGATCGGCCATTCGAGCTCGGCGTACTCCTTCGACTGGGTGATGCCGAGTGGCAAGGTAATAGCCGCCAGCACGATGATCAGCTGCCAGCCCCAAAACGTGAATGCGGCAAGCTTGTCAAACGCCAGCCGCACGTGGCAGGTGCGTTGCACGACGTAGTACGCCGTTGCAAACAAAGCGGAACCGCCAAATGCGAATATCACTGCATTGGTGTGCAATGGCCGCAGGCGACTGTAGGTCAGGAAGGGCAGATCGAAATTGAGCTGAGGCCAGATCAGTTGCGCGGCGATGATTACGCCGACGAGCATGCCGACAATGCCCCAGACGACGACCATGATCGAGAACTGACGCACTACTTTGTCGTTATAAGACGCTGCTGTGTCCAACGGAAGGACCCCTGTGTGCTGTTGATTTGTGTGGCTGCAAGGTGCCTAAGCGGTGATTCTGGCTGTTGGCAGGCGCGGCTCTTGTTTATTAAGCGCGCCAGTATAGCCTCGTACAGGTGCAGCAGGCTATCAACACACCAGAATCGTTCGTATAGGGGACGATACGTATGGCACTCGTGGCACAACAATTGTCCAGTTTGACGGCCCTGACGCCCTATAATCGGGACCCGACACTTTGCCGAAGAAAACCATGAAAAAAATCCCGCTGCCTGCCGATATTGTCAGCGAAATACTGAACGCATCCGCGGACGCGACGATCATCTCGGATCAGGATGGCAAAATTCGGGTCGCGAATAAAAGCGCCGAAGAGCTGTTCGGGTATGATTCCGACGCGCTAATCGGTGAGCCGATCGAGGTGCTGATACCCAAAGAGCAACGCGGCAGACATCATCATTTGCGCGACTCGTACCACAAGGCTCCCAGGGCGCGACCGATGGTCTCGGGTCTGGAGATTTTTGGCCGCCGCAAGGACGGCAGCACGTTTCGCGCCGAAATTGGCCTGAACCCGATCGAAACAGACGATGGCCTGGTCGTTACAAGCACGATTCGACCGGTGAGCAGTGTTGACGATTCCGAGGCTTACTTCCGAAACCTGCTCGAGTCAGCCCCTGACGCCATGGTGATCATCGACGAGCAGGGCAAGGTCGCGATTGTGAATGCGCAGGCTGAGAACATGTTTGGCTACGAGCGAAACGAGATACTGGGGCACACGATCGAGACCCTGTTGCCCGAACGCCTGCGTACACAGCATGTCTCGCACCGGAATGCATTCATAGCCGACCCGAAGCTGCGGCCCATGGGAGAGGGTATGAACCTCGTCGCCAGGCGCAAGGACGGCAGCGAGTTTCCTGTCGAAATCAGCCTCAGCCCGGTTAAGGCGGCCGGCGGGCGGTTCGTGTCGAGTGTTATCCGCGATGTCACGGAACGCAAACGCATGGAGGACGATATCATTGCGGCCCGTCAGGAAGCCGAGCGCGCCAACAAAGCGAATAGCGCGTTTCTCGCCGCAGCAAGCCACGATCTTCGGCAGCCCGTACAAGCCCTGAGCCTCTTGAACGGTGCGCTCAGGCGCACGATCACGGACGAGCGGGCCCTGGAGATGCTTGATTATCAGCAGCACTCGTTGACGGCAATGACGAATCTGCTCAATTCGCTGCTCGACATCAGCCGTCTGGACGCGGGAGCCGTTTCGCCGGAGCTCGAGGAATTTCCGATACGCCGCCTTATCGATCGACTGTCCGACGAATTCGCTCGCCAGGCGCAGCATCACAAACTGGAGTTTTCGTCGTCAGCCAGTGATCGATTTGTCTGCAGCGACCCGAATCTGCTCGCCGAGATCATCCAGAACTTCATGTCGAACGCGATCCGCTACACCGGCAAGGGCAGCGTAACGCTCAGGTGTGTTGACGGCGACGGTTTCTGCCGCATCGAAGTCGCCGATACCGGCATCGGTATCGATGCAGACCAGCTTGACGAGATTTTCAGTGAGTTTCATCAATGCAAGGCGCCGGGAGCGAGCAAGGAAGGGTTTGGCCTGGGGCTCGCTATCGTGAAGCGACTGGCGGACCTGCTGAAAGTGGAGATCGATGTCGTTTCGGAGCTCGGCAAGGGATCGTGCTTCAGTGTCACTATTCCCACGGTCGATGGCGAAGCCAGCACGAGTGTCGAGGAAGTTTCTGTCACGACCAGCAGTGAACCCACGTCGACCGGCCTGGTTATCCTGATCGAGGACGATATTAACGTCGCAAATGCGTGGGGGCTGTTGCTGGAAGGGGAGGGATTCCGCGTTGCCACGGCGGCGTCTGCGACCGAGGCCAGCGCGCTGATGAGCCACCTTGACGAGGTACCGCTGTTGCTGATCTCCGATTTTCACCTGCTCGACGGATCAACCGGCGCGGAGGCCGTCAGTGCCATTCGTGAGTTCTACGATGTCGAGATACCGGCGTTCATCGTCAGCGGTGACACGTCCAAGGTAGTCAAGGATGCGCGACTGCTTGACAACTGCACGCTCATGAGCAAGCCGATCGATACCAACAGGCTGCTGTCCGCTGCGCGGCATGCGATACGCACGGGCCAGGTCCCGCAAGACTAGGTAAGGTAGGCCAGCCAGCTTGCCGGCGCTTTCGACAAAGCGACGCCCACAACATAAGCGAACGCGGACAGGGCGCCCACGAAGGCAAGTACCCTTACTTGTTGTATCGATCCGCGACGAATGGCGACCGTTCCAAGTAATATGTAAACGATCAGGCCGGCGAACTTGGCGAGGAGCCAGCTTTGTGACAGGGGATTCAGCGACAGCAGCACCAGCATCGCGATTCCGGACGCCAGGAAGACCGTATCCAGGATATGTGGCGCGACGCGGGTCATACGCTGCTGCAATTTGTCGGATTTTGTCATCATCCAGTAGCCTCGAAGGACGAATCCGCTGATGGTCAGCAGCGCGAGCAGCGCGTGAATATTCTTGAGGAACAGGTAGCTCATGGCGTCGCAATCATGTCACAGAAAACCCTGAGAAAACTGGAGTGATATAGGGGTAGGTACTTATGGCCTTGTCCGGTGGCTCTGTCAGAGTGCAAGTGGGTGAACAATCGATTTCCGGAAATGCATTAATGCACTTTAATTCTCTTTGTTCTGAGAGGCTTGCTGCCGCGTCGGTTGCAGGCTTTTTCCTTTGCTTGGCAACAGCCGTGCATGCCCAACAGGCGCCCGGTAACGGGCACGAAAGCGATGTATTGCTGGACCAGGTCGTCGTTGTTGCCAACAAGGACGAGCGTTCGATCCGCCAGATCGCGGCGAATGTCACGGTGCTGAGCAGGACGGATCTGAGCAACGAGCTGGCGACTTCGCTCAGCGACGTGTTTCGCTACGTCCCGGGTGTCGATTACGAGGCGGCCGGGGCGCGCTTTGGTACTGAAGGCATCAACATCCGCGGCATCGGTGGCAATCGTGTGGCGATTCTCGTTGATGGCGTGCCGCTAACGGACCAGTTCGACACGGGCAGTTTCTCGAATGCGACCCGCGACTTCATCGACGCCGGCCTCGTTCAGAGTATCGAAGTCCTGCATGGCCCGGCGTCCGCCCTATACGGCAGTTCCGCAATAGGCGGCGTCGTTGCTGTGCGTACGCCCGACCCGGGCGACCTCGTCAGCGACAAAGGCATCGGCGGCGATTTTCTGGGCACCTGGCGGGATGCGGATCAAAGTCGGCACGCACAGGCGATGTTCGCGTTAGGAGATGGCTCGATGGGACTGATGGCGGGCTTTAGCTGGCGCGATGGCGAGCAGCTGGACTCCGCTGCCGGTCCCGATGGCATTGACACGAAAGACCAGGAGCGGCAGACGGCGCTCATCAAGTTCGTTGCTGATGATCCCTGGGGTCGAACCTGGCGAGCCAGCGTCATTCACCAGGACTCGCATACCCTGTCAGACTTGAACTCGGTACTCGGGGCAGGACGCTATCGGTCGACGACCGCGCTGGAAGGCGACGATTCCTATGAAATGGATGTCGTCAACCTCGCCTACGAATTCGGGTCGCCCGACGGCTGGATCGATTCCGGTATCGTGCGGGCGTTTTATGAGACGGCCGACATTCTACAGTACACGCTGGATGAGCGCGCCGCAGCGCGGACGCCTGTCTCGATCGACCGCTTTTTCTCGTATGACCAGGAGATTCGTGGCGTCGAGCTGAACCTGTGGAAGGATTTCGCAGGCGACGTCGTATCACATCGCCTGGGCTTCGGGCTCGAGTATCGGGATCGTCATACCGAGGAATATCGGGACGGATTGTCGACCGACCTGGCGACGGGCACCCAGACCAATGTCCTTTTGGGCGAAGTTTTTCCGTTACGCGATTTCCCGGTCAGCAAAACGACAGAGACAGCGGCGTTTGTTGAAGACACAATCAGCGCCGGCAGCTGGACGATCGTTGCCGCGATACGGGCTGATCGTTTCGATTTGTCGCCGCGAGCTGACGCGATCTACCTCGAGGATTATCCGAGCTACGAAATTGTCAGCATCAACGATTCGGAGATGTCACCCAAGCTGGGTGTCATCTACAGCTTGACGCCGGGCATCGATGTCTACGCGCAGTACTCGCATGGGTTTCGTGCACCGCCGTATTCCGATGCAAACATCAGCCTGGACATGCCGTTTTTTGCGTATCGGGCAATCCCGAACCCGGATCTCAAATCGGAATCGTCGAACGGGTTCGATGTCGGATTGCGTTGGCACGGCATTCGCGCGTCGGCGCGCCTTTCAGTATTTCGCACGGAATACGATGACTTCATAGAGTCCAAGATAAATCTCGGCCTGGATCCTGTCAGTGGCTTCACGTTGTTCCAGTCACAGAACATATCGGCAACTGAAATCGAAGGGATCGAGGCGAGCTGGACGGGCCGCTTCGGCGAGAACGAGTCCTTCGGCTTTGATGGCGCCGCGTACTATGCGCGCGGCACTAACGAGGATAACGGCCAGGCGCTTAATTCGGTCGGGCCCGCGCAGGCCACAGCGGGATTCAGCTGGTACTCCGCCGACGAAACGCGGCAGCTGCGACTCAAAGGCACGTTTACCGATGCCTATGACCGACGCGACGAAACAAGAGGCGAACTGTTCAAGCCTGCCGGTCACGCTGTTTTCGATCTGTACCTGACTCAGGCAATAGGCGCACGCGCCGTTGTACGAGCCGGGCTGCATAACCTGACAGACCGCACGTACTGGAACTGGTCCGATGTACGCAGTCTGTCGCCCAACGATCCTGTTCTTCTTTACCTCGCCCAGGCCGGACGCAGCGCGTCAGTAAGCCTGAACGTGGTCTGGTAAATGCCTGTCAGGACAACACTTAAGGAGTGAATGTCATGAAACTTGAGAAACTGAGCCTGCTATTGGCCGTGCCGGTGCTGGCGCTCGGCGCTTGCTCGAAGGACGCGCCTGACGATTCAGCAAAAGCCGCTGGCGATACAGCCGTGCATACGGCTGAGGTCGCTGTCGCAAGCGTCGATGAATTGATGTCAAAAGGCGAACGCGTATACAACGCGAACTGCGCCGCTTGCCATCAGCCGAACGGCAAGGGTCTGACCGGTGCGTTTCCTCCGCTGGCCGGGTCCGATTACCTGAAAGGCGACCGCAAAAAAGTCATGACGGCGGCGCTTTTTGGCCTGTCAGGACCGATCACGGTCAACGGCGTTGACTACAACGGCGTCATGCCGAGCATGGGCCATTTGCCCGACGAGGATCTCGCCGCGGCGCTCACCTACGTGTTCAAATCCTGGGGCAATGACGGCGCAGCCGTCAGTGCCGCTGAAGTCGCGGCGCTGCGTGCAGAACTGGGCAAGGGCGATCGAGCTGCCGGCGAACGACACCCGGGTGCCACAGAGGGCGAGCTAAAGTACCAAGGTGCGCCGTCCGCGATTAGCGCTGACGAAACACGCCAGATCATGGCCGCCGGAGGCCCGCTATTGAGCGAGGCCGAGTTCGGCACTGCGACCAAACTCTACTTCGAGCGCTGCGCCGGTTGCCACGGTGTGCTGCGAAAGGGGGCGACGGGTAAACCGCTGACGCCGGACATCACGAAAGAGAAAGGCACGGAGTACCTGAAAGCGCTGATCACCTACGGTTCACCGGCCGGCATGCCGAACTGGGGTACCTCGGGTGAGATGACGCCGGAACAAATCGACATCATGGCGCGTTTCCTGCAGCAGGAGCCACCGGCACCGCCTGAATTCGGCATGCCGGATATGCAGGCCAGCTGGAAACTGCTTGTCAAGCCGAACGATCGGCCGAAGAGCCCGCAGCACAAGCGCAACATCGAGAACTTCTTTGCGGTGACTCTGCGCGACGCCGGTAAAGTTGCGATTATCGACGGCGATACGAAAGAAGTTTTCAGTATTGTGCCGACCGGGTACGCGGTGCACATTTCGCGTCCGTCGGCATCCGGCCGGTACATGTTCACGATCGGTCGTGACGCCAAGGTCGACATGATCGACCTGTGGATGGACCCGCCGCAAGTCGTTGCCGAAATCAAGGTTGGTCTGGAAGCACGCTCCGTCGAGACGTCGAAGTACAAAGGTTACGAGGACAAGTACGCAATAGCCGGTGCTTATTGGCCGCCGCAATACGTAATCATGAACGGCGATACGCTGGAGCCGCTGAAAATTGTCTCGACCCGCGGCATGACCGTCGATACCCAGGAATACCATCCGGAACCTCGCGTCGCGGCCATCGTGGCGTCGCATGAACATCCGGACTTCATCGTCAACGTTAAGGAAACGGGCCACATTTTGCTGGTGGACTACAGCAATATTGATGACCTGGCCGTTACCGACATCGGTGCTGCGAAGTTCCTGCATGACGGCGGCTGGGATCGTACCAAGCGCTACTTCCTGACTGCGGCGAACCAGTCGGACAAGGTTGCGGTGGTCGATTCCAAGGAGCGCAAGCTCGTCGCCCTCGTCGATGTGACCAAGACACCGCATCCAGGTCGAGGCGCGAACATTGACGACCCCAAATTCGGGCCCGTCTGGGTAACGAGCGCACTGGGCAACGCCAACCTGTCGTTCCTCGGTACCGACCCTGTAGGAAATCCAAAGAACGCCTGGAAGAACGTCCGTGTCGTCGATGGCATGGGCGGAGGCTCTCTGTTCGTCAAATCGCACCCGAACTCGAGGAACCTCTGGGTTGATGCGCCGCTGAATCCGGATGAAGCATTCAGCCAGAGCATCGCCGTGTTCGACATCGACAAGCTCGATGCAGGATTCGTAACCCTGCCGATCGCTGAGTGGGCGGACCTGGGCGAAGGACCGAAGCGTGTCGTGCAACCCGAATACAACAAGGCAGGTGATGAAGTCTGGTTCTCGGTCTGGAGTGGCAAGGAACAGGAATCTGCGATCGTTGTTGTCGACGACAAGACGCGTAAGTTGAAAGCCGTCATCAAGGGACCGGATATCGTGACGCCGACCGGCAAGTTCAACGTCTACAACACGCTGCACGATATCTACTAGTCGCAGCTTCCTGCAGGAATGGAACAGGGACGAAGAAAATGAAGCGCAATCGGGTCTTACTCTGGTCGGCAGCTTGTTGGCTGGTATTATCGGCAAACAATGTGCTGTCAGACGACAACAACGACCTTGGCACGGCGCTCACATCGGGCAAGGTCGGTGTCAACATCCGGGCTCGCTATGAGCATGTCGATCCGGACAATGTTGTCGAGGATGCGAATGCGGCGACGGCTCGATTGCGTCTCAACTACCGGACTGGCCGTTGGCAGGGCTGGTCCGGCTTTGCGGAATACGACTACGTGTTCCACGTGCTGAGTGACTTCGACAGCGGCGCCGGTACGAGTCCTGGCAAGGCACAGTATCCTGCCGTTATTGATCCCAAAGGGTCGGACCTGAACCAGCTTTATTTCGACTACCAGGCAAGCGATGCAACGATGTTGCGTTTTGGTCGCCAGCGCATCCTGCTCGACAACCAGCGTTTCGTTGGTGGCGTCGGCTGGCGTCAGAACGAGCAAACCTACGACGGAATTACGGTTTCCAGCAAAGCAATAGACAGGACGAATCTGCAGTATAGTTACATCGCTTATGTGAGGCGCATTTTCGGTGAGCGCGTGCCCGCGGGAAAAAACAACGTTGATGCTCATTTGCTGAATGCAAAAATAGCGCTGAACGATGCCTGGTCGCTGACGCCGTACTACTACCACATCGATAACCAGGACGTTGCCGGATTCTCTACCGGTACGGCAGGCGCGCGCCTCACCGGCAGTTTCAAGACCGGTGAGAACAAGGTTTCTTTGACGGCTGAATTCGCGACGCAGTCCGATGTCGCCAACAACCCGGTTAGCTATGACGCGCAGTACGCACGCTTGGACGGCACGCTGGCTCTTGCCAATGATCTTTCACTGGGCTTGAGCTATGAGTCGCTGGGCGGCGGCAGCCTGCCCGGAATGATGTTCCGCACTCCGCTCGCGACGCTGCACGCGTTCCAGGGCTGGGCCGACCAGTTTCTGGCGACGCCCGATGGCGGGATTGACGACTTGTTTGCCACGGTACAGTACAAGATGGGCCCTTGGAGCTTCACGGGGGTCTATCACGACTTTTCTGCCGAGACGGGCGGCGGCGACTACGGCACCGAGATCGACGCTTCTGTCGGCCGCGGCCTGGGTAAGAACTACAGCGTTCTTTTCAAAGGGGCGTTTTTCTCGGGCGACAACGCCAGCTATCCGGATACCAACAAGTTCTGGATCATGTTCACAGCCAATTACTAGCACGTAACAGATAGCGGCAACCAACGGCGGCGCGCCGGAGCTCATAAGCTCCGGCTACTTGGATCCTGGTAGGAATCAGGCGGCTTCGTGACTGTCGAGCTCGACCGGGGTCTTGAACCAGTCAGGCTTGATGATCAACAGATCGCAGGGCAGGTGCTCGAGGGTCCGTTCTGCCGTTGCACCGATGAACAGGCGTTTCCAGCGATTCCTGGCGACGGCACCCATAACGACGACATCCGCTTTCAGCTCGTCCGCGATTATCGGTAGCTCTTCATGTGTCAATCCGGCGACGAGATGCGCTCTGCCATCCTCGACTTTGTGAAATTCGGTGATTTCCTTGAACCGCTTCTGGTGATCTTCATGCATCTGCTTCTCGATCTCATCGAAGGGCAGGGATACCGGGATGTAAGCATTCGCTGTAGCGGTTGCCACGGCGATGCGCGGATCATAGGAATGGAATGCATGTAATTCACCACCGACCTTTTCGGCCAGCGCCTTACTGACATGCAGGATCTCGTCATCCAGCGCGGCAGGTTTGTCGTGCTGATGCATCGGGTCGATTGCTGCCACGAAAATCGGCGGATCGGCAAACTCGACCGGCTTAACCAGCCATAACGGCAAAGGGCAGGTGCGAATCAGGTTCCAGTCCGTGTTCGTCAGCAACACTCTCGCCACCGCAGAGTGATGATGCGTATCCTTGACGATAAGGTCGGACTTGCTTTCTATGGCGCGCCTCACGACGCCTTCATACAGTGGGTGATCCCAAAGAGCCGTAGTCTTGACGACGATGCCGTCCGCTCGCAGCGGTTCGGCCAGTTTTTCGAGGTGCTTCTCATGGCTCTGAATTACTTCGTCACGCGCTTTCTCGAGTGACGGAGAATCAAACAAGCGGTCGCCACTCAGGTACTCGTTGTAATAACAAACCAGTAATTCGAGTTCTGCACCGTTTTTCTTTGCTAGCCAGGCAGCGCGGCGTAACGCCGGCTGATCCTCGGTCGTCGGATCGACAACCGCGAGGATTTTTGATATTTCTTTCATTTCACACCTGACGCGTTATTCGAAGGGTCCACTGAGCTTCCTCATGAGCATACTCGGGGCGATCCCGCTTTCCATACGGCGACATCCCTAGCCTGTCTCGGTTACTACTTATTTCGTCGTAAGTGGATTTACTCATTTCGAAATGGCTCGCTTTAGGATTAGATGGACACACTATTAACGGGAGGAGGTCAGCATGTCGGCCGCATCACACGAGGCGTTGCGAGCAGAGCTCGAGCAAAAGAAGCAGGAGCTCACGGCGCGCCTGGAGCGCATATCCGCAAACCTGCGGCGCGGCAAAGACGCCGACTCCAAAGAACGCGCCAAGGAGTTCGAGGACAATGAGGTCGTCGACGCACTTGGTAACGAAGCTCGTTCAGAAATTGCCAAGATTTCCGCCGCGCTACGACGCCTGAATTCGGGGGATTACGGTACCTGTACCGAATGCGGAACGCCGATCGAGCCGGGGCGGCTTAAGGCCTACCCCTATGCCGATGAGTGTATAGAGTGCGCGGAATTTGACGAAAAGCGCCGAGCGCGCCAGTAGCATCAGGCCGTCATGTGCATCTTGACAAGATCCGCGAGCGATCTCGCCTGCATCTTCTCCATAACCCGCGCGCGATGAATCTCCACCGTGCGCTGACTGACACCCAGTTCGTAGGCGATGACTTTGTTGGGCTTGCCTGTAACCACGAGGTCAAAGACCTCACGCTCACGGTTGGTCAATCGGTCCAGCCGGCCCGCAACCTCGGCATGATGCTGCTGCGCTTCGCGACGTTCCTCGTCGGTCGCCAGGGCATCGCGAATCCGGTCCAGTAGCTCCTGATCGCGAAATGGCTTCTGGATGAAATCGACAGCGCCTTTTTGCATCGCTTCGACTGCCATTGGCACATCGCCATGACCCGTTATAAAGATGATCGGCAGCGTATTGCCGCTTTTGATCAGTTCTTCCTGAAGTTCAAGGCCACCGAGGCCCGGCATACGGATGTCGAGGACCAGGCAGCCCGGCCGTTGATCCGTCATTTTCTCGAGAAACTCGTCGCCCGAAGCGAATATCTCGTGGTTCAGATTGACGGAATCCATGAGCGCCTGCATGGCAAAACGGATCGCGGCATCATCATCGACGATAAAAACGGTGGGAGATTGTTCGGTTTGCGGTGCCATGGGCGATGATTGGACCAGAAAGAGCGCCGTTTTGCGAGTGTCTCGCCGATATCCGTGAAATTTTCCGCGAATTTGGCAGCTTGGTTCTCAGTCGAGCCGCTTCGAGAATCGCATTGCGGCTACGAGCATTGCGACCAGCGTGAAGCCGATGAGGTAGAACAGGTCGGGCAGCAGCTCGGCAAGCGCGGCGTCTCGCAACATGATTCCCCGTGTCAGGCGGATGAAGTGCGTATTGGGTAATACCTCGCCGATGTATTGCGCGAATACCGGCATACCGTCGAACGGGAACATGAAGCCGGATAGCAGGATCGACGGCAGCAGCACGAACACCATCATCTGCATAGCCTGGAATTGCGTCGTGGCAGCCGTGGAAATCAGCAGCCCGAGCGCGAGGTTGGCGGCAACGAACGCCGTGGCTGCCAGGTACAGGTCAACGACGCTCCCAAGCACAGGTACATCGAACAGCAGTCGCCCAACGGCGAGTATCAGGGCGAGCTGCAGCATGCCGATAACGATGTACGGAATCACTTTGCCTACCATTAACTCGGTTGAACTCAGGGGCGTGTTGATCAACAGTTCCAGGTTGCCGCGCTCTCGTTCCCGGACGATAGCGACGGCCGTAAACAGGATCATTGTCATTGTCAGGATCACGCCCATCAGGCCCGGGATAATATTTACGGGCGAGCGGCGTTCGGGGTTGTAGAACGGACGAACCTCGAGAATCTGCGACAGATCCGGTGTACTGCGAGCCGAATCGAAGCCAATCGGCATCGTTCGCAGCTGATTGGCAACGCCGAGCATCGTCGGGTCGGTGCCGTCGACTAACAGTTGTACCGCGGCGCGGGAACGATCGCTGACGCGTCGATCGAAATCGTGCGGGATCACTACGCCGATGGAAATCTTGCCACCACGCAGCAGCGTTTCCAGGTCGTCCGGTGTCGCGACGAACTCGATGATATCGACGACCTGCGTTTGCCCGAGTTCGGCAACAAACTGTTTTGAAAGGTGCGTGCCGGCCTGGTTGCTGACGGCAGTCCGCAGGTTTCTGACATCGGTATTGATTGCGTAGCCGAACAGCAACATCTGGATCACGGGCAAACCCACGATCATGCCAAAGGTCAGCCGGTCTCTACGCAATTGCCGGATCTCCTTCTTGACGATAGCCATAATGCGATAGAGGGACATCATGCTGATCTCCGCGGCTTCATCGTGACCGCGACAAATACATCTTCGAGCGTCGCCGTTGTGAGGCTGGTCGTCGCTTTGATGTTCCTGGCAGCCAGCGCGTGTTCAACCAGCTCCCTCGGCCGGTCCTGGGATTCGGGGATGAGGACACGCAGTCGAATGCCCAGTTGCGTAACGCTGGCGACGGCCTCGAGGTCGTGAATCGCGGACTGTGCAGCGTACGGATCATCGGCAACCACTTCGACAATATGCATGCCGGTGCGATTTTGCAGTTCCTGCGGCGTGCCGTCTGCAACTTTGACGCCGTGGTCGAGGATCGCGAGGCGATGGCAGCGCTCCGCCTCATCCATATAATGAGTAGAAACGAGAATTGTCGTGCCGCCGCCGGCAAGGCGGAACAGGTTCTCCCAGAAGTCGCGGCGGCTTTGCGGATCGACGGCACTGGTTGGTTCATCCAGCAGCAGGAGTTCGGGGTGATGCAGCACCGCGCAAGCGAGGGCGAGCCTCTGCCGCTCGCCGCCGCTCATCGTCCCGGCAAGCTGTTTTCTCTTATCAGCGAGGTCGTAGCGATCGAGGAGTGCGTCGATGCGAGTCGCACGATCGGCAGCCGGGTAGGAGTAAATCTCGGCAATGAACTGCAGGTTTTCGAAAACGGTCATGTCACCGAACAGCGAAAATCGTTGCGTCATGTAACCGATCTTGGGTTTAAGATCTTTCGAGTTTCCCGGCACGTCAGTGTCGAGAACGATTGCGGTGCCTTCGGTTGGCGTCAACAGCCCGCACAGCATGCGGATCGTCGTGGACTTTCCGGATCCGTTGGGCCCGAGAAAGCCGTAGATTTCTCCGCGCGGCACTCTCAGATCCAACGCGCTCACGGCGCGCAGTTCGCCAAACTGCTTGGTAAGGCCGCGCGCTTCGATGGCGAACTCAGAATGCATCAGCGGCCACTGTAGATAAGAAATTCCACTTCAACGGGGACGCCGTCGGGCAGCCGTTCACGATCTTCGCTGATGTCGATTTTCGCAACATAGCTTAGCCGGCCGCGATCACGCTCTGTGAGCGCGAAGTAGGGTGTAAATGCCGCCTCGCTGGATATCCAGCGCACGCGTCCATCAATCGGAGCCGTCAATCCGTCCACGTAAATCAGTGCTTTGCCGCCAGCAGAAACCCGCACGCGAATATCTTCCGGCACATAGACGCGCGCATACGGCTGCTTGCCGCTTAAGATCACCATGACGGGCTGGCCATGATCCGGTCTTTCGCCGATTTCAAACAGGCGACTGTCGGCAATGCCTTCGACAGGCGACCTTAGCGTGTGTCGATCAAGATCCACGAGCGCACTATCCCGGCGTGCAGTCGCCTGTTTCACCGCCTGTTCTGCCTGCTGGAGTTCTTCAATCGTGGTGCCGGCAAGGCGTTCCTCGAGCTGTGCAAGCGCGAGCTTATGGTTAGCTTTCGCGGCGTCCATTGCTGCTTTGGTAGCGTCGAGCAATTCGGAGGATGTGAGACCCTTCTTGTGCACTTCACGGACACGCGCAAGCTCGCTGTCCCGGTACGCGAGTTCCTGCGTCGCACCTTCTACGTTGGCCCGAGCGGCCGTTATTTGTTCACGCCGTGGACCTCGCACGAGTTCATCGAGGCGCGCCTGGTGCTGTGCCAGCGCCGCCTCCGCTTCGGCCAGGCGGGCGGCAGCGCGCGCACTGTCCTGTCGAACGAGAACTTGCCCGGCAGTCACAGATTGCCCCTCCGAAACTGCAATTTCGACAATCGGCTCGTTTGACTCGGCGCTTATTTCAATACGATTGGATGCGAGTTCTCCGACAACACGCGTACTTTCTTCCGCAGCACCGCATGCGCCTAAAAAGGCGCATGCCGAAACGGCAATCAATGCTTGTCTGTACATTAGCAGCGCTCCGTTCACGCTTTGATATAAGCGAGAATCATTTCAATATGGGTATCCATTAATTTGTCGGTATCGAGTTCGCGCTTCTCAAACAGTATTCGCCAGATCATGGACAGCATCATTGGCGCGAGCACCAGCTGAGGGAGCTCTGTAACTGCCGTACCACGAAACTCGCCGCGTTCGACGCCGCGCTCGACAAAGCGTGAAATCGCCGCGAGCCCTTTTGAAACGACGTTGTCCCAGTAATAGTCAACGAGGTCCGGGTGACGCTGGCCCTCGGCAATGAGCAGGCGAATGACGACGGCAACCGGAGATCGCGGAATCTGTTTCATGAATTCGAGCAGCGGGCCGCGAAAGAATTTTTCGGACGACAGGTCTGTTTCTTCCACGGCCACAAGCAGCGCGTCGACACGTCGCGTAACCACGCTTTTGATGACGGCCTTGAAGAGTTCTTCCTTGGTCTTGAAGTAGAGATACAGCAAGCCCTTGCTGACGCCGGCGCGCTTCGCGACTTCGTCGACGCGCGCCGCGGAATAGCCTTTTGCCGCAAAGACCTCGAACGCGGCCTCGCTGATTTCTTGCGGCCGGTCTTCTTTGCGGCGCTGGTAGCGGGGTTCAGCCACGCGGCCTCCTTAATGACCGTTGGGTCAGTAAGTATATTTAATGACCCGACGGTCAACAAGCTCTGATGGCGCATTGCCTCACAATTCCCGCATAATCGCGCCCTATGTTTACCTACATCGATCCCACCGTGCGCAAACGTCTCCTGGCGCAGGGGAAATTGTTCCAGATCGATCGTGACGGCGAGCAGGTTGCGGCCGATCATGTGCCGGCCAGTGGTGGCGGTATCAGTGTGCTCGGCCCAATTCCGATGCCACTGAAGTTGGCTGACATGGAAATTGACGTTGACTGGTATGCCTGTGTCCGCCGGACCGAACTGGGCAAGATCGAAGAGATTGCGGACGAATTGCGGGCCCAGCATGGCCAGGCTTTGTTCGCCACGTTGGCGTCATCGATGGCCGTTAACAGCGTGTTGATCATCGGCGATCCGGCCCGCTGGACGAATCCCCTGGTGCGCGTTCATTCGAGTTGCCTGACGGGTGACGTCTTCGGATCGCAACGTTGTGAATGCGGCCCGCAACTGCAGTTGGCGCTCGAGCGCATACAGCAGGATGAACAGGGCGGCATGATGATTTACATGTCGGGGCATGAAGGCCGTGGCATAGGGCTCTGGGCAAAAGCCGCGACCTACCTTTTGCAGGATGCGGGCGAGGATACCTACGAGGCCAATCGTTCGCTCGGCCTGCCTGATGATTCAAGGGACTTCAGCGATGCGGGCGCGCTTCTCAAGTTCTTTGTAAAGGATCGGCCGTTTCGCCTGCTGACCAACAACCCCAAGAAAGTGCATGATCTCGAGCAAATGGGTTTGACAGGTATCACGCGCGTAAAACATGTCACGGGCGTCGGCGACAAGAACCGCCGCTACCTGAGCGCCAAGCAGGACTGGGGTCATGAGCTGACGCCCGAGGATATTGGCTCCGACTGATTCGGTGTGGCTCTACTGGCGCCAGAGACGCATATTCAGGGGCCGCTCGTCGGTATTGCTGCGATACGGATTGATGTCGATGCCGCCGCGTCGCTGATAACGGGCGTGAATACTCAACTTCTCGGGTGCGCAACGTGACAGCAGGTCAACGAACATTCTCTCGACGCAGGCCTCGTGAAAATCATTGTGCTGGCGGTACGAGACGACGTAACGCAACAGAGAAGCCCTGTCGATCTTTGCTCCGCGATAGCTGATCTGCAGGCTTCCGGTGTCCGGCTGAGACGTGACCGGGCAGAGGCTCCTGAGCAAGTGCGTATGCAGGTCTTCGTCGACGACCGCGTCGCTTTCCGCCCGCAGCAAGCCCGCATTGACCTCCCAGTCGGCGCAAGCGACGGACATCGAGTCCAGGCAGTCACCGGCAAGTCTCGAAACGGGGCGAGCTTCCGTGCTGGCGACCGGCTTTACCTTCACCTTGACGCGACCCCCAATGCAGGCACTCAGGTCACTGGTGACGGTCGCCGCGACTTCAATCGATGATGAGAAACGGCTCATCGAAAACGAATTGAGGTAGAGCTTCAGGGATTTCGACTCGACAATGCAGGGCGAGTCGGCGGGCACAATGATTTCGGCCGTGGCGACGGCCGGCAGATCGCCTTCGCCGAGCCAGGTCAGTTCCCAGGCATTCCAGATGTCCACGCCCTGGAACGGCAAGGTGCCGGCGATGCCGAGCGCATTGCGACTGTCCGCTCGCGAAATCGGGCACAGCAATTCCGGTGCGTACTTGTCCGGATAGCCGGATTCCTGTCCTAGCGGTAATTTGGCGTCTTTCAAGAACTCTGTCCCTGGTGGTTCGGTGATCGTGGCTTGCGGCTGGCCTGAACCCGGCATTTTGCCGCAAGAGACGCGGGAATTCCGTCAATCTTGTGTAAAATGGCCGGCCTTTCCGCGCATCGGCGACGTACCTTTTGAACGGCCATTATGGCAGCTAACAATAGGGGTGCGCCAAACACACGGGTTTTTAATTGAATGAGTCCTGCAAACGGCAGCAATGGTAACAATCGCGGCTTTATCATTCCGATAGGCGGCGCAGAAGAAAAATTGAACAACCCCGAGATTCTCGATCGTTTCGTCGACGTTTGTGGCGGCAAGGAATCGCGCATCGGCATAATTCCCACCGCCTCCGAACTGGAAGACACGGGACGCAATTACGAAAAACTGTTTCGCAAGATCGGCGTCAAGCATACGCAGGTCCTGCCGTTTATTACACGCGAGGACTGCCAGTCGGGCAGCGATGTGCAGTACATCGAGAAATGTGACGGCGTATTCATGACCGGTGGCAACCAGCTGCGCTTGTCGACGACGCTGGGCGGAACGGCCGTTGCTCAGCTGATTCGTCGCCGCAACGCCGACGGCATGCACGTCGCGGGTACCTCGGCCGGCGCGGCTTTCATGCCGGAGCATATGATCGCAGGCGGCATGGAAGGGTCCACGCCGAGGCCGGATATGGTGACAATGGCGCCCGGATTAGGGCTCACCAATGCGTTCATAATCGACCAGCATTTTCGCGAGCGCGACCGGCTCGGTCGCCTCCTGACCGCATTGGCGTACAATCCTTTTGCGGTCGGTATCGGACTCGATGAGGACACGGCTGCCTTTATTCGTCCAGGCGATGAGCTCGAAGTGGTCGGCAGCGGCGGAATTACGATCATAGATCCGACGCACCTGACCTATTCGTCCATGGATCAGGCGCGCCGCGGCGATCCCGTCAGCCTGATTGGTGTCGTATTGCACGTACTGGTTGCAGGCGGACGATTCGACATCGCCACACGCGAAGCACACGCCGTATAACGCTAATAAGAACAGGCGCACCTTATGAAGATTGAAAGCACCAATGTATTTGTCGGGCCGAACATGTTCGCTCGCTTCCCTGTCATCCGACACATTCTGGATCTTGGTGAACTCGAACACTGGCCGACCGCCAGATTGGGTGACGATTTTCTGGGTCCGCTGCTGGCATACCTGCCGGGCCTTCACGACCACGGCTGCTCCTATCGCGAGCCCGGTGGTTTCATTCGCCGCCTGAACGAAGATGAAGGCACCTGGTTAGGTCACGTGATGGAGCATGTGGCGCTCGAGTTGCAAAACGTCGCGGGATCGGATGTTACGTTCGGACGCACACGGTCTATCGATGGCAGGCCCGGTTTTTACAACATGGTATTCCAGTATAAAGACGCCACTGTTGGGCGCGAAGCCGGCAAGCTTGCCCTGGATCTCCTGCACAGCCTGTTACCGGCAGACATCAAGCCGGCCGAAGCACCACCGCCAGATTGGGATTTTGCCGCAGCGCGGGATCGGTTTATTCGCTTCGCACAACGTCGCGAATTCGGGCCGAGTACGGCATCGCTGGTCAGAGCGGCCGAGGCGCGCAATATTCCGTGGCTGCGTCTGAACAGTTACAGCCTCGTGCAGTTCGGCCAGGGGCGATACCAGCAGAGAATTCAGGCAACAACGACCGGGCGCACGAGCAATATTGCCGTAGAGCTCGCGTCGGACAAAGAAGAGACCAATGGAATCTTGCGTGATCTCGGTTTGCCGGTGCCGTCGCAGGTACTCGTGCGCACCGCGGAGGATGCGATCCGTGCCGCTGAGAAAATTGGTTACCCGGTCGTGTTGAAGCCACTGTCAGGCAATCATGGTCGTGGCGTTTCGATCAACCTGCGCACCGCTCCGGAAGTTGAGACGGGTTTTGCGAAGGCTAGCGAGCATGGCGATACGATCATCGTCGAAAGCTACATCGACGGATTCGATCATCGCCTGCTCGTCGTTAACGGCAAACTGGTTGCTGCAGCCAAACGCGTGCCGGGTCATGTCGTTGGTGACGGAGAGACAACGATCGAGCGTCTGGTTGCAATTGTAAACAGGGATCCGCGCCGCGGCGTTGGTCACGAGAAAGTGTTGACGCGCCTGGAGTTCGACCACCAGGCAGAACGACTGCTGGCGAAACTCGGCTACGACAAGGACACGGTACCCGCGAAAGGCGAAATCGTTTATCTGCGGTCGACAGCGAATCTCTCGACCGGCGGAACGGCTATTGATGTCACCGACGTCATTCATCCCGATAACCGCGAGATGGCAATTCGGGCGATCCGTGCCATTGACCTCGACATCGGCGGCGTCGATTTCCTGACCAGGGACATAACGGAATCCTATCGACAGGCCGGTGGTGGTATTTGCGAGGTGAACGCCGGTCCTGGATTTCGCATGCACGTTGCGCCGAGTGAAGGAACGCCGCGCGACGTTGCCGGCCCGGTCATCGACATGCTGTTCCCGCCCGACAAACCGAGCAGAATTGCGATCGCCGCCGTCACGGGCACGAACGGCAAGACGACGACCGCGCGCATGCTGGCGCATATTCTCAAAATGTCCGGTCGTACCGTCGGCCTGACATCGACAGACGGCGTGTACATCGACGGCAAGCTCAGCGTGCCTGGTGACATGACGGGACCTGTTTCCGCACAGATGATCTTGCGCGATCCTTCCGTGGATGCGGCGGTTATGGAAACGGCGCGTGGCGGCATGCTCAGGAGCGGCCTTGGGTTCCAGGAGTGCAATGTTTCGGCCTGTCTCAATGTGTCGGCGGATCACCTGGGATTACGTGGCATGGATACGCTCGAGGACCTGGCCGAGGTCAAACGCGTACCGATCGAAATCGCAACCGACGCCGCTGTGTTGAACGCGGACGACCCGCTGTGTCTGCAGATGGCCGACTACACCGAAGCGACGAAGCTCAGCTACGTCACGATGAACCCGTCGCATCCCCTGGTTAAGCAGCATATACAGGCCGGTGGCCAGGCTTTCGTTCTCGAAAAGGGCATGAACGGGCACCTGATTACCATTTACGACAACGAGACACATACGCCGCTGGTCTGGACGCACCTGATACCGGCGACGATCGAGGGCCGTGCATTACACAATGTGCAGAACGCCATGTTCGCGGCCGCCCTTGCTTACAACATGAACATTAGTCTCGAAGATATTCGCCAGGGCCTGAGGACGTTTGATTCGACCTTTTTCCAGGCTCCGGGCCGCATGAACATCTACGACGAGCATCCATTCCGGGTGATTCTCGACTACGCACACAATCCGGCGGCCGTCAGAGCCATGTGTGAACTGGTCGATCGCCTTGAAGTGGGCGGGCGACGCATTGTCGTTTTGGCAGCGCCCGGCGATCGCCGCGACGAAGACATCAGGGATATTGCTGAAATTGCGGCCGGTCATTTCGATCACTTTATCTGTCGCTGCGACGACAATCGCCGTGGGCGCGGTCCCAACGAAGTTGCCGTCATGCTCAAGAACAAGCTGCTGGAATCGGGCATATCAGCCGACCAGATCGAGGTTGTTCCGGACGAGCAGGAAGCGACGACGCGTGCCCTCGAGCTCGCCGTCAGTGGCGACCTGGTTCTGATCCTGGGTGACAATACGACGCGTGCCTGGAAGCAGATTATTTACTTCAATTCTGGCGCAAGGGTGGTGGATCCGACCAAGAAACCAGCGGCGGCCATCGAGATTCCTGACACGGGTGATTTTGAATTCGGCGACGATATTGAGATTATCAGCGACGAGCGCGGCGTGCGCATCGCCAGGGAAGAAGGCGATTAGTGTCTTGTTTGATTAGTTCGCATACTGTCATGGAGTTTCTTGATGCGCGCAGACTGACCGGACCGAGCCTGATGTTCGACGGGCCGGGTTCGATCCTGGACGTCAGCTGTACGCAGGACGAGGCCGAAAGACTCAATCCCGTTTGGGCAGACCACGTCGCGAGCATGCTCGAAGCGCTCGACTGGCCGTCGGCGAAATTCTCATCACGGCAGCTGCTGGGCGGTGTCAGCCTGGCGTTTTCAGCGTCGATCGATGCGCTGTATGCGGCGTCGGAAATCAATGAGTGGGCCTGGGCCGCGAGCGCGTTCGAGCTAGGGGTCGCCGAGGAAGAACCTGATTTCGAGGAGGCGATGAAAGCGATTCGTGCATCGGCCGCCGACGAGGCCAACGATGAACTGATGTGGCTGGCCGACGAGGCGGCTGCCCATGGCAAAACCCTGCTTTGGGATGACGACTACGTCTCTGTCGGTCTCGGCCGCGGATCGCAAACCTGGCCGGTCAGGGAGATTCCGGATTCACTCGACTGGGACAAGTTTCACGACGTACCTATCGGGATAGTGACCGGCACCAACGGCAAAACGACGACGGTTCGCTTTGCGACGCACATTCTGCGAGCAGCGGGACAAAACGTCGGCTTGAGTTCAACTGACTGGATTGCCGTCAATGAAGATGTACTCGATCGCGGTGACTGGTCGGGACCAGGCGGTGCGCGCGCTGTGTTGCGGGAAAAAAACGTCGACGTCGCAATACTCGAAACGGCGCGCGGTGGATTGTTGCGTCGCGGGCTCGGTGTCCAGCGTGCGGACGCGGCCCTGATCACCAATATCAGCGAGGATCACCTCGGCGATTTTGGCTCAAGAGATCTCGACGAGCTGTTGGCCATCAAGTGGATCGTGAGTCGTGCCGTAGAGGATTCGGGGCGACTGATCCTGAATGCTGAAGACGCGTTGCTGTGCGCGAAGTCCCGAGACTATAGGGGCGAACTCGTGTGGTTCAGCCTTGACGCCAGCCATGAAAAAATCGCAGAACATGTTGCCAATGGCGGACTCGCGTTCGTCCTTGACGGCAAGGAACTCGTGAAACTCGACGGTGATGCCCGACAGCTGATCTGTCGCAGTCACGAAATTCCGATCGCGCTTGGCGGAGCAGCGCGACACAACGTCGCCAATGCACTGGCTGCGGCAGCTCTCACATGGTGCCTGGGGGTATCGCTCACCGACATACGGAGCGGACTGACGACCATGGTGCAGGACGAAAACCCGGGTCGTTGCAATATCTACGATCTCGACGGCTGCAAAATTCTCGTCGATTTTGCACACAACCCGGCCGCGATGTCGGCGCTTTTCGATATGGCAAGGGTGATCCCGGCGACGCGCAGGGTGCTCTGCTTCGGGCAGGCCGGCGATCGTACGGATGAGCTGATTCGTGAACTTGCCCGCGACGCCTGGGCGATCGGACTTGATCGCGTCGTGGTTTCCGAACTTGCTCTGTACCATCGCGGGCGCGAGCACGATGAAGTTTACGGCATCATCAGGGACGAGTTGCTGAGATCGGGCGCCGATCCGTCGCAGATAAAGCACTTCGAAACCGAAATGGAGTCCTTCATGCACGCCCTTGATTGGGCTGGCCCGGGCGACCTGATTATCATGCTCGCGCTCGGCGGCGCGGCGCCCGTGCAGAAGAAACTCAAGGCGATGGGCGCAAAATAAACTCTACGATGTCGTCTGCGATCTGCTGCGTAGTGCGGCCGGACAGTACGTCCCCTGCCAGGACATGGTGGCTGGGGTCACCGACGTTGTAGATTTCTACCGCGGCTTTTTGCGGCGCGCCGGTCTGCTGAAAGACCGATAATGCGACCGCCGGTTCAATGACAGCATCCGTGGACGAATAGAACATCAGAAGCCGCTGTTCGATGTTGGCCGGCAGGTGACGATTTGCAAGGCCCACAAGACGCATCATTTCTATAGCGGATGTCGTTGGATAGCTCGTCGACCAGTAGCGCCGCTGTTGCTCGTTATGTGGCTCCCAGCTACGCGTGTCACCGACCAGTATTCTTGCCAGAAGCGGCCCCGCCGGTCGTGTCAGCCAGAGTGCATTCGTGTCGCGCGGTGCGAAATTTGGCGAGATCATGACCAGCGTATCAACCGCGCCCATTGCGGGATGGCCCAGCATCGCGGCAGCAAGCGTTGCGCCGGTCGAAGTACCGATAACGATGACGCGTTGGCCGAGCCTGGCCGCGATCGTAAGTGCTTCAACGGCGTCTTGCAGCCAGTCTTCAGCGCGGACGCCCGTAAGCGGTTCGCGCTCGCGCCCGTGACCGGTCAGGCGCGTCTCGTACAGATTAGCGGCGAGCATGCTCGCGACGATCGCGGCCAGCGGCGCAGTTTCCTGGCGCGTCGCCGAAAAGCCGTGCAGGTAAAGCACCGAGTAGGGCGTTTGTTTGTGCTCGCCAACCCACGTGATGCGTTTTTCCGTCCCGGGCACCAGGCCATAGCGATCAGAAGCCTGTTGTTCCGTTTGTTGCAACCATGTATCCAGGTCTTCCGGCAGGACAAGCGCTTCGGTCGCGGGCTGCAGCTTTGCCGGTGTCAGAATCCAGAGCGCCGCTAAGATTATCAACAGCACGACGATAGCTGTGCGTGACTTATTCAAGACTTAAGATCGTTGTCCAGTGTTTTTTGCTGACTGGCATGATCGACAGGCGATTGCCTTTGCGAGTCAGGATCATGTCGTCGAGGCTTTTTGTTGCCTTGATTTCGCTTAGCGTCAGATTTCTTTTTGTTTTGCGAACGAATTCGATATCGACGAGGCACCAGCGGGGCTTGTCTTTATCGCTTTTCGGATCGAAATACTTTGATTTCTTGTCGAATTGCGTGGGGTCCGGATAGGGCTCACTCGCGACCCTTGCGATGCCAACGATGCCGGGCTCCTTGCAGTTTGAGTGATAAAAGAAGACCTGATCACCGATTTTCATGTCGTCGCGCATCATGTTGCGCGCCTGGTAGTTGCGAATGCCGTCCCACATCTCGCGGCCATCTCGTTCGAGGTGGTCGATGCTGTAAGCGTCAGGTTCCGACTTGATTAACCAGTATGTCATGTCGTGAATCTACGGATTGACTCGGGGTGAGAGGGCTGCGAAGTTTAGCATTTTTAAAGCACGTGTTTTGCCCGCAAACGCTGTGCTAGCATTGCGCGGCGCGCAGCATCGCGCGATTTCAGGAGGGAACATCCAGATGGCCAATATACTGGCTAATATTTTCGGCTCCTCGCCGGTTCAGCCGCTCGAAAGGCACATCGATATTGCGTTTCGCTGCGCTAAGCAACTCAGGCATTTCTTTGTGGCTGTGGTCGCAAATGACTGGGACAAAGCCCTCGAGGTCCGGGCGGAAATCGAAGCGCTGGAACACGAAGCCGATGATCTCAAGAAAGAGATTCGTCTGAATATGCCCAAGAGCCTGTTCATGCCGGTTCCTCGCGAGGATCTGCTGGAGCTGCTGCTCGTGCAGGACAAGATTGCTAATCGTGCCAGGGACGTATCGGGCGTGATTATGGGGCGCAGGATGCAAATTCCGGAAGCCATCGCCGACAAATTTGTCGAATTCGTTGATCGCAACATCGACGCGGCGAAGCAGGCTCGAAAAAGTGTCCGCGAACTGGATGAGCTGTTTACGGCAGGTTTCAAGGGTGCCGAGGTCTCACTGGTAGAGGACATGATCGAAAAACTCGATCAAATCGAAACGCACACGGACGAACAACAGACAGTCCTTCGCGGAGCGCTATTCGAGATCGAAAAGACGCTGGATCCGATCGACGCAATTTTTCTGTACGACGTTATCTCTCTAACCGGTGAAATAGCCGATATGGCCGAACGCGTTGGCCGCCGGCTCGAACTCTTGCTTTCCCATTAGACAAATTAACTAATAACGAATCGAGGGGCAGGGTGATTCGCTCCAAAGGCGCATAATGGAAGCTCAATACGTTTATATCGGCCTTGCAGCAGCATTCGGCCTGTTCATGGCCTGGGGCATCGGCGCGAACGACGTGGCCAACGCGATGGCGACATCGGTTGGCTCCAAAGCTCTGACCATCAAGCAGGCGATACTGGTCGCCGCAATTTTCGAGTTCACGGGCGCGGTTCTTGCCGGCGGTGAAGTAACGAGCACGATTCGCAAAGGCATTGTCGATGCGGACCTGCTCACGGCTACGCCCGAGCTTCTCGTTTACGGCATGCTGGCCGCATTGCTCGCCGCTGGAACCTGGCTGCTGATCGCATCGAGGAATGGCTGGCCGGTATCTACCACGCACTCGATTGTCGGCGCAATCGTGGGATTCGCGGCGGTTGGCATCGGCGTGGATGCCGTGCAATGGGCGCAGGTTGGCACCATCGTGATGAGCTGGGTGGTATCACCCTTGATGGCCGGCTGCATCGCCTACCTGATTTATCGTAGTGTCCAAAAGCTGATTCTCAGCCAGCAGGATCCGCTGGCAAAAGCCAAGCGTTATGTCCCTGTCTACATTTTTTTCGCGGCGTTCACGATTACCCTGGTCACGATCCTGAAAGGCCTCAAACACGTCGGTCTGGAAATTGCGCTGGTTGACAGTTATTTGCTGGCAACGGCTGTTGCCGTTGGCATCGCGCTAATTGGGGCGTACTTCATCAGGAAGATTGAACCCGATCGCAAGGTCGACAAGAAAGAGCATTTTTACACGGTCGAGCGAGTATTCGGCGTGCTTATGATCGTCACGGCATGTTCCATGGCGTTCGCGCATGGCTCGAACGACGTCGCTAACGCAATCGGCCCATTGGCTGCGGTCATCGGCATTGCGACCACCGGCGCGATCGCCGCCAAGTCGGCATTACCGATATGGGTGCTGATGCTCGGCGGTGGCGGCATTGTCATCGGTCTCGCGACGTTCGGACGACACGTTATTGCCACCGTGGGTGAAAGAATTACGCAGCTGACTCCCAGCCGCGGCTTCGCGGCCGAACTGGCCGCGGCGACGACCATCGTCATTGCGTCCGGTACCGGCATACCGATTTCCACCACCCACACGCTCGTAGGCGCGGTGCTCGGCGTAGGCATGGCTCGCGGTATCGAAGCCATCGACCTGCGTGTGGTTGCGCGGATTTTCGTGTCCTGGGTTGTCACGATTCCGGCTGGCGCGCTCCTCGCCATACTGTTCTTCTTCATATTCAAGGCAGTGCTGCCCTAGCGAACATTACGTGGCTTGATCTTAGACGGAGCGAAGATACCAGTCGAAATCGAGCGGGCTGACCGTGTTGTGGAACTGCCGGCTTTCCTCACGCCGATTCATCGCAAAATACTTGCAGTAGTCTTTGCCGAGATACCGAGGGAGTATCTTGCTGCGCTGGAACTTGTCGATTGCCGCATCCCAGCGGTGCGGAATAGTCAGCTTCGGCACAATATGCGCTCCCTGCTTGACGAGTTTTCCCGGGTCGCATTTGTTTTTCAGCCCGTAATGCACGCCCGCAACGACCGCCGCCGTGACGAGATACGGGTTGGCATCGGCGCCCGCCGTCCGATGTTCGAAACGCAGATTATTCGCGTCCGACTGCGGGATTCGTATCGCGACGACCCGGTGGTTGACGCCCCAGTTGCACTCGACCGGCGCAAACATGTCAGGCCGCAGGCGGCGATACGAGTTGGCGTTGGGCGCACAGATGGCGGTCGCTTCCGGCATGGTTTTCAAGAGACCTCCGACCGCGTGACGCAGCCTGGCTGAAAAGGGCGGACTTGCGAGGCTGTCCTTTTTTTGAGAGAAATAATTGTCGCCCTTGCGGTCCACGAGACTCATATGAATATGCAGGCCGCTGCCCGCATCTTCTGCAAACGGCTTCGCCATGAAACACGCGACAAAACCGTGTTTGCGCGCCGCCGCTTTTACGGCTCGCTTCAGTAACACTGCATGGTCACAGGCGAGCACCGGATCATCGACATGCTGCAAATTGATCTCGAACTGGCCCTGCGAGTACTCGGAGATAGCGGAATCCGCCGGCATATTCTGCGCGTCGCAGTAATCGTAAACGTCGTTCAGAAAATGTTCGATTTCCCAAAGGTCATCCGGGTGATAGACCTGCGCGCCTGGCTGCAGGCGCCCAACGCCAGGTACGTGCGGCAGCGCAACGGTTGGGCGGTCGGTTTTCGCGTCCAGCAGATAGAACTCGAGCTCGGTGGCCATGACCATCTTGAGCCCCATTTTCAGGAGCGGCTGCATGGCCTGTTCAAGCACGGCCCGCGGGTCCGAGAACATTGGCACGCCGGGTTTCTCGTACAGGCGAAACAGCGCCTGGCCCATCGATCGCTCTGACCAGGGGACCGGTGCAATGCTGCCAGGGATGAGCTCCGCGATGACGTCCGGATCACCGTCGTCCTCGCCAAAAGGAATGCCGGCGACGGTCTCACCGAGTACGGTCAGCAACGTAGCGCCGCCGCAGAAGAAGAAGCCGTCCTTGATGACTTTTTCGAAGTCGTCACGGCGAATTCGCTTGCCCTTCAGAACGCCGTTGAGGTCCGGGACCAGTAGCTCCATGGCCTGGAAGTGGCCGTGCTTTTGCTGACAGTCGCGCAATTCGCTGCGCAATTTGCTCATGGTCGATTTTGCCATCGGGATACCCAAAGCCACTGAATACGGGGCTTTTGAGCATCGGCGATTTTGCGGTGCGCCGCAAGCGCGGAGCTGTTATCATAATATGAAATATCGAGGCACAATATGGAATTTGCGATGAGTGACAAGACTCCGCCGCAAGGCGCCCAGGCGGCCCTGCGCGCACTCAGGCTGCTGAAACTATTCACGCCTGAACAACCGGAGCTGCAGCTTGCCGAAGTAAGCGGGCGTTCCGGCCTCAACAAGACCACGACGCATCGTTTGTTGCAGGCGTTGCACAGTGAATCGATGTTGGACAGGAACCCTGCCAATGGGGCGTATCGCCTGGGGCCGGCGCTTATGGCGCTCGGTGTGCAGGCGCTGTCGAGCAACGATCTCAGGATTCGGGCACGGCCTCTGCTGAATCGCCTGGCGGAGGAAACCGGGGAAACCGCGACGCTCGAGGTGCCCATTGACGACACGATGCTGATCCTCGACGAAGTGACGGGCAGTCATTTTGTCGGTGCCGCCGGGAACGTGGGCACCCGTTGGCCGATTCATGCGACGTCGACCGGAAAAGCGCTGATTGCTTTCGATGAGCATGGGGTGGACCGGCTTGTTGGGCAACTGGTGTCGCTCACGCCGCGGACGGTTACAGGGCGTGATCAATTGCTGGAGCAGCTTGGGGAAATCCGTCGGCGCGGGTTTGCGGAAACCGTCGATGAACTTGAGGACGGTTTTTCTGGTGTTGCCGCTGTTGTCCGCAGTGGCAGCGGGCAGGTGCTCGGTGCCCTGTCGATCTGTGGGCCCACCCAGCGTTTTTCAGAAGGGCGCCGGGCGAGTCTTGGTGCGACCCTTTGCAAGGCCACAGAAAGCCTGCAGCCGGGCTTTTGAATGTGGGCGAGATGTTAGTATGCCGGGCACCATGCCGGTAAGGCGCAAGCGCAGTTTATGTACCCTAAACCACTTGTAGGTGTGCCGGCAGACCGGCGAATCATAGATCCCCACCCGTTTCATATGGTGGGCGAAAAATACCTCGACGCCCTCATCAAGGGTTCGGACGCCTTGCCGCTGATAACACCGGTCATGCCCGGCGATGTCGATATCGACACGCTGCTGGAGCGCTTCGACGGCATCTTTCTTACCGGCAGCTACTCCAACGTGGAGCCGCATCACTATAATGGCTCGGCGAGCGAGCAGGGAACACTGCACGACCCGCACCGTGACGCGGTTACCTTGCCGCTCGCCAAAAGGGCACTCGAGACCGGCGTGCCCCTCTTGGCTGTGTGCCGCGGATTTCAGGAGCTGAACGTTGTGCTCGGCGGAACGCTGCATCAGAAAATTCATGAAGTGGCGGGCTATCACAATCATCTTGAAAACAAAAATGATCCGCTCGACAAGCAGTACGGTCCTTCGCACCCGGTTAACCTGGCAGATGGTGGTCTGCTGCGTGAACTGGCAGGATCGGATAGAGTCATGGTCAATTCCCTGCACGCGCAGGGCGTGGCGAAGCTCGCGCCCGGGGTCAGTATCGAAGCCGTTGCCGACGATGGACTGATCGAAGCATTTCGTGTCGATGAGGGTCCGGGATTTGCACTGGCCGTGCAGTGGCATCCTGAATGGCGGGTCATGGAAAACGAATTTTCGAGGGCAATTTTCAAGGCGTTTGGCGACGCGTGCAGAATGCGCGCGAGCCGGCGACAGGTGTAACGTGAGTAGTAACGAAGTATTTCAAGAATGGTTAAAGGAACGCAAAATCGAAGACGTCGAGGCGTTCGTGCCGGACATGGCGGGTTCGGCCCGCGGCAAGGTTGTGCCGGCCGACAAGTTCGGTTCGGGTGAAATGAAAATGCCCGAAGCGATATTCTCGCAAACGATTTCGGGCGACTACGTCGCTGATGCCAACAACGTCGAGGATCGGGATATGCTTCTCGTGCCGGACCCAACGACGATGCGGCCGGTTCCGTGGGCATCAGACCCTGCCGCGTCGGTATTCGTTGACTGCTATCACCGCGACGGGTCGGCTGTTGCACAGTCTCCGCGCAACGTCTTACGTAATGTCCTTGCCAAATACGAGGCGCGAGGGTGGATACCTGTCGTCGCGCCGGAGGTCGAATTCTACCTGCTGAGTCCGCATTCCGATCCGAAGGAAGAAGCTGAACCACCCGAGGGCCGCCTGGGCTGGACCGAGGGCGCTCGTCAGCCCTACAGCATCGACACGATGAACGATTTCGATCCGTTCATTAATGACGTGTATGCATACAGTGAAGCACAGGGCATACGCATCGACACCCTGTCACAGGAGATGGGGCCCGCGCAGTTCGAGATTAATTTCCTGCACGGCAATGCGCTCGAGAAAGCGGATCAGGCGTTTCTCTTCAAACGCACGGTTCGAGAGGCGGCCATTGAGCATGAGATGCACGCAACTTTTCTGGCGAAGCCCATGGCTGAGGATGCGGGCAGTGCGTTGCATATCCATCAGAGCGTCGTCGACAAGCAAGGCAATAATATCTTCTCGAATCCTGACGGTAAGGCCAGCGAGCTTTTCTACGGCTTTCTCGGTGGTCTGCAACGCTACATGCCGGAGGCGATGCTGATCTTTGCGCCGTATGTCAACTCCTACCGGCGGTTCCTGAACCCGGATTCATCGCCCGTCAATCTCGCGTGGGCTGTGGATAATCGCACCGTGGGCTTACGCATTCCGGACTCAGAGCCCGAGGCGCGGCGTGTGGAGAATCGGCTTGCAGGCTCTGACGTAAATCCTTACCTGGTGATAGCCGCCTCGCTGGCTTGCGGCTATCTCGGCATGGTGGAAGGACTGCAACCGACCGAAGCGATTGAAGGCAGTGCATACGGCAGGAAATTCGAGCTGCACCAGCATATCTATTCGGCCATCGAGGCAATGCGTGGCAGCAACGCGATGCGAAGCATGCTCGGTGACGAGTTCGTAACCCTGTATACGGCATTAAAAGACGACGAGAACAGGGAATTTCAGGAAATCATCACGCCGTATGAGCGCGAGATCCTGATGTTCAATGTATGACCGATCATGCGCTAATTCGAGGTGAGTAATGGCAGCGATTGAAAAACGATCCCGCGAGGCCTGGCAGGAACTCGACAAAGATCATCATCTGCATCCGTTTACGGATCACAAGAGCCTGCACAAAAAGCGATCGAGAATTATTACCCGGGCCGATGGCGTGTACATTTATGACGCGGATGGCAGCAAGATTCTGGACGGTATGTCAGGACTCTGGTGCGTCAATGCGGGCTATGGCCGGCAGGAACTGATCGAAGCCGCAACGGAGCAGCTGCAAGAGCTGCCGTACTACAACAATTTTTTTCAGTGTGCCCATCCACCGTCTATTGAACTGGCATCGCTGCTCCAGGAGATTAGCCCACCTCAGTTCAAGCGCGTGTTTTTCGCCGGCTCCGGTTCGGAGTCGAATGACACGATTGTGCGGATGGTTCGGACCTATTGGGACCTCATGGGCCAGCCTGAGCGGCACACGATAATCAGCCGTCACAATGCCTACCACGGCTCCACGGTTGCTGCCGCAAGCCTCGGTGGCATGAAGCCGATGCACCGGCAAAGCGGGTTGCCAATCCCGGGAATCGTGCATGTTGATCAGCCCTACTGGTTTGGCAGCGACCGGAGTTTGTCGCCGGACGAATTCGGGCTCGCTGCGGCCCGGACGATCGAAGACAAAATAAAGGAAGTGGGAGCGGACAAGGTTGCCGCGTTCATCGGCGAACCGATTCAGGGTGCAGGCGGCGTCATCGTTCCGCCAGACAGCTACTGGCCGGAAGTCCAGCGTATCTGTGACAATTACGAGATCCTGTTGATCTCGGACGAAGTGATCACCGGCTTCGGAAGACTCGGCGAATGGTTCGGTGCCGACTATTTCGGCACACGGCCGGATTTCATGACGTTCGCCAAGGGCGTGACCTCGGGCTATTTGCCGTTAGGCGGCGTGTTTGTAAGCGATCGTGTTGCCGACGTCTTGATTGAAAAAGGCGGTGAGTTTTTCCATGGCTATACCTATTCGGGACACCCTGTCGCCTGCGCCGTCGCGATCGCCAATATCAAACTGCTACAGCGCGAGAACCTCGTTAAACGCATCAAGACCGACATAGGACCGTATTTACAGAAAAAATGGCGTGCGCTGGGTGAGCATGTGCTCGTCGGCGATACGCGCATGGTCGGTCTGATGGGTGCATTTGAGATCGTCAAGAGCAAAGACCCTGTCGAACGTTTCGAGGACAAGCAGGGCGCCGGTGCGGCTTTTCGCGATTTGCTGATCGAGGATGGTGTTTGCATGCGCGCGGTTGGCGATACGATTATTTGCGCACCGCCTTTCATACTTTCGCATGCCGAAGCGGATGAGCTTATCGACAAGACCATCGTGACATTGGATCGTTTGCAAAAGGCCCTGTGCGCCTGAAAGGACGATAAGGAGATAGGCCGTGGATAAGAACGACAGCGATTTCGCCATAACCCGCGACAGCTTATATGGCACAACGCCCGAACCTACCTACGCTGGCATTACGTCATTCATGCGTCGCAAGTACACGAAGGACCTGGCTGGCGTTGATGTGGCCGTCACGGGTATTCCGCTCGACACGGCAACGACAAACAGGCCCGGTGCCCGTTTTGGTCCGCGCGCCATTCGCAGCGCATCGTCGATCATGGCTTGGGAAAGACCTTATGGCATGGAGTTCGATCCATTCGACAAACTCGCCGTCGCGGACGTTGGCGACTGCTATTTTGACTTCGGGCGACCGGAGAATGTGCCTGACCAAATCGAAGCACATGCCTGGAACATCATAAATCAGGGCCCCGGCCTGCTGACGCTGGGCGGCGACCACTTCGTCGCATACCCGTTACTGAAGGCGCACGCGCGAAAATTCTCTGCGCCACTATCGCTGCTGCATTTCGATGCTCATAGTGACACTTGGGCAGATGAGAACGATCGTATCGATCACGGCACGATGTTTTACTGGGCGGCGAAATACGGGATTGTCGATCCGGCCACATCCGTTCAGATCGGTTTGCGTACGACCAATCCCGACACGCTGGGCTTCAACGTGATCGACGCGCCCTGGGTGCACGAGCATGGCATAGACGCCGTCATCGAAGCGACACGAAATCACCTTGGCGACCGTTCTGTGTATGTGACCTTCGACATCGATTGTCTCGATCCGAGTTTCGCGCCGGGCACCGGCACCCCGGTCTGTGGCGGGTTGACCAGTCATCAGGCCATGTCGATTCTGCGCGGCCTGAAGGGTATCAATATCATCGGCATGGATGTTGTCGAAGTCGCCCCGGCCTACGATGTTGGCGAAATCACGGCGCTTGCTGCCAGCCACATTGCTATGGAAATGCTGTACCTGTATGCCTGCCGCGCGGCGCAGTGAAACCGCCGTTTCGTGATCGACGGTAAGGAACAAATCAACAGGGAACATACCAGGTCCTACTACGCGGCGACCGCCAACGTTGCCACGAAATTTGCACGCCTCGACGGCGAGCACCGCTGCGACGTCGTGGTCGTCGGCGGTGGTTTTACAGGGGTATCGGCGATGCTGCATCTCGCCGAACGTGGCTACGACGTTGTGCTGCTCGAAGCCAATCGTATCGGCTGGGGGGCGTCGGGCCGCAACGGCGGCCAGCTCATCGACGGTTTCGTCGAGGAAGACAGGATCGAAAAGCGCCTGGGAGCCGACGCTGCAAGAATTGCTTACGAAATGGGACTCGAGTGTCGCGATATTGTCATTGATCGCGTCGAGAAATATTCGATCGACTGCGATCTGAAATTCGGCTATCTCGACCTGGCGCTCAGTGACCGTGATATGCGCAGCTTCGAAAAAACGATCGAGGCCAAAATCAAGGCTGCGTATCCGCATGAGGTTCGGCTGGTAAGAAAAAAAGAGATACGCAATTACATCGGCTCGGATCGCTACCTGGGCGGTCTTGTGAATCAGGGCAACGGCCACCTGCATCCGCTGAACCTGTGTATTGGTGAAGCGCTTGCGGCCGAGAACCTGGGTGCCAGGATTTTCGAACACTCCGCGGTAAAACGTATCCACAATGGCGTCGCGCCGCAGGTTGATACGGTGACTGGCACCGTACGGGCCAAAAAGATATTGCTGGCTGGCAACGCCTACCTCGAAAAAACCGAACCAAAACTGGCCGGTTCTGTTATTCCTGCGGGAAGCTACGTCATTGCGACTGAGCCGCTGACCCCGGGGCTCGCAAAGGAGCTACTGCCGTACGATATGGCGTGCTGTGATCAACGCGCCGCACTCGATTATTTCCGACTGTCAGCTGACAGAAGACTGTTGTTTGGCGGCATGTGTAATTATTCGGGCCGTGTGCCGCGGAGCATCACGGCCTCACTTCGACCGAACATGTTGGAAGTGTTTCCGCAGCTCGCGGACAAGCGTATCGACTACGAGTGGGGCGGCAATATCGCCATCAGTATCAACCGCGTGCCGCAACTGGGCCGGATCGAGAACAACACGTATTACGCGCAGGGCTATTCCGGGCATGGCGTCGCGCCGACCCACCTGGCTGGCAAGATTCTTGCCGATATCGTGGCAGGAGATTCGGAACAATTTGATGTGTTCTCGAAAATCAGGCACTGGCGTCTTCCGGGCGGCAAATGGTTCGCCAATCCGGCGCTCGCGCTCGGCATGCTGTATTTCAGATTGAAGGACCGCTTTTGATCAGGCGATCGAGCGGACCTCACCCGGCAGGAACACGTTTACAATCATTTCCGCGAGTTCGTCCAGCGTTTCAAGCGATTCGATATCAATTCCGCTGGACCCTTTGAGTTCGTTGCCCAGCGCCAGCATGCCGCCCGAGCAAAGGCGGATCATGTTGAATAGCAGTTTCGGGTTTCCGGCCGGCGCAACGCCCAGCTCTTGCAGGTCTTCGATCATGACAAAAGACGCTTCGAAAAACGGCTTGAGGTGAGTATCGACTAACCAGTCCAGGCGCGGGCTCGGCATACTGGCTTCCTGAACCATGACTTTGTGCAGGGCGGGCTGCCTCGCGGCGTAGTCGATGTAAGCGCGAATCATCGACGCCATGCGTTTCTTCGGGCAGTCGTCATTGTTATTCTCAAGCGAACTGGCGAGTGAAGCCCTGAAATCGCGAAAGACCCTGTCCGCGGCAGCGCGCCACAGCTGATCCTTGTTCTTGAAGTGATAGGTTATCAACGGGTGATGGACGCCGGCGCGTTCGGCAATGTCGCGCGTCGAAGTGCCTTTGAAGCCATTTTCCGAGAACGCACTTATGGCAGCATCAAGCAGTTTGTGCTGCGTGACGACGCTGCGATTCTGCTGCTTGCGCACAGGCCCGTCGGCCCTCTTATCGGTTTCTTTTGACACCATTCTTGCCAATGAGAGTGTCCGATCAAGAGTAACGGGATTCCTAGACTCAATCCACTTCGGAAAGAACCTATTTTGCACTTTGGAGAATTTGGCTGGTATTTGGACTTATTCGAGTGCAAACATCAAACGCACGCCGACGCGCTTTTCGATGATCAACCCGTCTTCGATAGCTGGTTCGAACTCCCATTTCTCAACCGCTTTTGTTGCGGCATTAACGAAAGTGTCGCCAGGCTCGGAATCGCGAACGTTAATGTCTTTGACCGTTCCGTCAGTGCCGACCGTAAATACGACGTCCACCCAGCCGGACAGGTTGCGTCTCTGTGCTGCTCGCGGGTACTTTGGAGCAACGTATTTGAGTCGCTTCAACGAGCTAACCGTTGCCAGTGCTGCGCTGGCATCGGTATTCGAAGGGGCCGCGACCGGCTGTTTCTGTGATTGTACGGCTGCTTCGGCGACCGGTTGGTTCTGTGTTTGTAGCGCTGCGTCGGCGACTGCTTGGTCACTCGCGGCATCATCAGCCGCCACTGCCGCCGATGTTGCGTCGACTGTCGTCGTATTGCTGCCAGAGACCGTTGCTGTCCCTTCGTCCGATGGCAGCTGAGCGGCAGCCTTCTCGGGTGGCGGAACGGCCGCCTGCGCCGACTGCTCGGCGGCGCGTTCTTCAGCGGCCTTCTTCTCTGCCGCGACTCTCGCTGCTTCGGCAGCTTTCTTCTCTGCCGCTACCCGGGCAGCTTCAGCCCGTTGCTGCTCTTCCGCGCGACGTTTGGCCACGGCTTGCCGACGTTCTTCCTGAATGGCTGCACGCTTGTCCGAGAGGGCATCAACCGCGACAGCAAGCTCGCTGTTGGCGGGATCGATCGCGTTCGCGGCGCCAAGAAGTTCCTCGGCCGAATCCAGGTTGCCATTATCTATTTCAGAGCGAGCCTGGACTGCGAGCTTGCTGGCGACAATAGTCAGTCCCTGCCGTGCCGCCGTATTTTCGGCGTCGTTCGACAGCGCGAGCTCATAATAATAGCGAGCGTTATCGTTCGGTGGACTGATTAGGTTGCCATCCTCAAGACGAGCATTGGCCATCGCCAGAACATCTTCGGCCTGCCGTTCGCCGCGAGCCGTTTCTAGTTCGCTTGCTATAACATCGATTTCTGCGGCGTCCGCAATATCGAGTGAACGTGCGTCTGCGAGCCAACTTTCGGCATCCTCGAATCGTGTTTCGCGAATCGCCGTGCGCGCATCGGTCAATAGCGCGCGGAGCCGCAATTGTGACAGTTGTGCTGTCAGGAACGGCAAACGCGCATTCTCCGGGTCCGCCGAGCTGACGCGCTGCAGCTGGTCGCTCGCATCATCCAGACGAGATTCGAGCAGTGCGGTCTCGGCCAGAGCGAGCGCCTCCGTAACGAGCGCATCGACATCGACTTCATTGTCTGCGGGCACCTCGACAACCGCTTCCGTCTGCGTAGTGGCAGGCGCACTTGCAGCGGGTTCATCCTGGGTAACGGCATCATCAGAGCCACCGGTGAACCAGAATAGCGTCGTGGCAATCACGACAACCGCCACAGCGCCAATACCGAGCATCTTGGGGTTCTGCAGTAAAGACCCGCCCGATGCGGCTGCCGCTGATGCAGTTTTGGGAGAAGCGTCTCTGTTTTTCGGCTTCCCGGAATCTTCGTCCGTCGAGAATTTATTGCTGATAGTGCTGATTAGGCCGGTTACCGTTTGCGTGAAACTCGAATCGTCGTCACCAAACGCATCCGCGAGGCCATCCTGCACAGGTGATTCGTCGCCCGGGCCTGTCGATTTTCCCATCGGCGGATCCGCTGCAGCACTTGATTGCGATGCGGCCGGAGGTGTCTTTGGTGCGGGCGGCGCCTTGGGCTTGGGCCGGGCTTCGGGCTTCGCTTCCGGTGTTGCTTTTGCCTCGCGCTTTGCTGCCGGTGTCGGCGCCGTCGGCGCCGCTGATCCGCTCTTCGTCTCGAACGCCGCGTCCGGGGCTTCCAGGTGGTACTTGACGGACGCTTCGACGGCCAGTCTCGCGCGACCCGGCGATACCGGTTTCAGCAGGAAGCGATAGACTTTGCCGCGATTGATGAGGTCCATGAGCATTTCGCCGTCGTCACGCCGGCCCGCAACGATCGATACCAGTCGCGCCGAACCCTTGCGCAGGTGTTCGGTCAGCTGTTCAATTCTTTCACCAACCATAGCGGCATCAACAATAGCGACGCCGACTTTGAACTTGCGAATTGTCTCAACAGCTTCAGCGAGTGTATTGGCGTAGTGAACCGTGTGCATGCCACGCGACGAATCCTTGATCGTGGCGAGGAATTCCTTGTCTTGAGTCAGAACCAGCAGGTCGATGGCCCGTGAACCAACCGACGCAGCCGCTGACACTTTTGACGGATCCAGGGCCCGCATGCGCCCGGTGCCATCGCTGATAATGGTGGAACCGTTGTCTGATGTCTCCATGACGATGTGTTCGGCGATCGAGTCTTCGACATCGGCGGCTGTGTCGTTGGCTGATTCCGCTAATGCCATCAGGCGCATTTGCTGCGTCGCGTCGTCGACGAGCTTGAGGATTGTCTCGCCCGTGACGTTTCCGCGGACGACCTGGAATACTTCTTTGTCGCCGACCAGCGCTTCCAGTCCGGCGTCGGAATTTCCGGCCAGGAGAATGCCGATCGTTTGCGGTGAGCGCTTCTTTGCTTCGCGGAGGGCCTCAAGACCGCTCATGCCGGGAAGGTTCTGGGCCGAGACAATGACGTTTATCGGAGTTTCAACGAGCGTGTTCAGAGCTTCGCTGCCGCTGGTCGCACAATGCACCGTATAGCTGTCTGTGAACCCCGAACTGAGATTGTCGAGGGTACTTTGCTCGCTATGCAGTAACAAAACCTGGGTTTTGAATTCGTCCAGTGGCACTTCGTTTCCTCTAGGATTTTATGTCGAATCTCGCGCAGTCTTTTGCGTCAGCGTAGTATATCCCCGGCTCGCCCTGATTTTGTCGGTACGAGGCGACAGAATATCGAATCTGTGACCTGCCGCACAATGATAGTGAAGGACGGGTCACGTTTGCCGGTCAGGAGCGGATTTCGATCTCATTCTGGAGGGCTGAAAGCGCCTCGTCGAGCGCCAGCACGGCTTGCTTTTTCGAACCCAGGCGGCGAATCGCCACTGTCCGGTTTTCGAGCTCCCGCTGGCCCACCGCGAATTGCACCGGGACCTTTGCGACACTGTGTTCACGCACCTTATAGGAAATTTTCTCGTTGCGCAGATCGGTTTCGACCCGCAGTCCATTCGCACGCAGCAACGCCGTGATTTCCTCGGCGTAGTCGTCGGCGTCCGAGGTAATCGTCAGGACCTTGACTTGAATCGGCGCGAGCCACAGCGGCAGGTTGCCCGCGTGGTGTTCTATGAGTATACCCATGAAGCGTTCGAGCGAGCCGAATATTGCGCGATGCAGCATCACCGGCAGGTGCTTGTTGCCGTCTTCGCCAATATAGGTTGCGCCGAGGCGTCCGGGCATGTTCAGGTCGACCTGCAGAGTCCCGCATTGCCAGTCGCGGCCGATAGCATCGCGCAGGACAAATTCGAGTTTGGGACCGTAAAAAGCGCCCTCGCCAGGGTTGTGTGTGTAGTCGAGGCCTGCCACTTTCAGCGCTTTGACCAGTGCTGCTTCGGCCTGGTCCCATACGGCGTCTTCACCAACCCTAACATCGGGTCGATCCGCGAACTTGATTCGGATGTCATCGAAACCGAAGTTGCGATAGATGCCGAGAATCAGGTCGCATACGGCAATCGATTCCTCGGTGATTTGCTCGGGCGTGCAGAAAATATGTGCATCGTCTTGCGTGAAGGCACGTACTCGCATCATGCCGTGTAATGCGCCTGATGGTTCGTAACGATGGCACTTGCCGAACTCGGCCAGCCGGAACGGCAGGTCCCTGTAACTCGTGATGCCCTGTTTGAATACCTGTACATGGCCAGGGCAGTTCATCGGCTTGATCGCGAACTGCCTGCCGTCGACCGTTTCGGTCGTGAACATGTTGTCGCCAAACGTGTCCCAGTGACCAGAGGCTTCCCACAGCGATCTGGACATGATCTCGGGCGTATTGATTTCCTGGTATCCCGCAGCGTTTTGTTGCTCGCGCATGAAATTGATAAGACTCTGAAACAGGTTCCAGCCTTTCGGGTGCCAGAACACGGCGCCCGGCGCTTCTTCCTGGAAATGAAACAGGTCCATGATGCGGCCCAGCCGACGATGATCGCGTTTCTCGGCCTCCTCAAGCATGTGCAGATACTGTCGCAACTGTTTTTCGTTCGACCAGGCGGTGCCATAGATGCGCTGCAGCATTTCGTTGTTGGAATCACCTCGCCAGTAGGCGCCGGAGACATGCGTCAGTTTGAACGCCTTGCCGAGTCTGCCGGTTGACGGCAGGTGCGGGCCGCGGCAGAGATCAATAAATTCGCCTTGCCGATATAGTGTCAGGTCTTCATCAGAGGGAATACTCTCTATGATTTCTGCTTTATAAGCTTCGCCTGTACCACGGAAAAACGCCGCCGCTTTGTCGCGCTCCCAGACCTCGCGTTTGATCGGCTCATCACGGTCGACGATGTCTTTCATGCGCGCTTCGATCGTTTCGAGGTCATTTTCAGTAAATGCCTCAGCGCGGGCAAAGTCGTAGTAAAAGCCGTTGTCGATTGCCGGTCCGATTGTCACCTGCGTGTCAGGCCACAGTTCTTTGACAGCTTCAGCGAGGACATGGGCTGCGTCGTGACGCAGCAATTCGAGGCCTTCATCGGAATCCCGCGTCAGGATCTCAACCTCTGCATCGTCATTTATCTCGCGGCCAAGGTCCCAAGGGGCCCCGTCCACGCGTACGGCAACGGCGTCGCGGGCCAGGCTCTTGCCAATGGCCGCTGCAATATCGGCACCGGTTGTCGCGGCTTCGTAATGCCGCTCGGAACCGTCAGGTAAGGTAATTTTCGGCATGATCCAGACCGTGATTAATTGAGTATGGCTGTGCCAGCCGGCACGGCGCGGTATTGTACGCGAATTGGAGCGCTTCGCGTACAATACCGCCTCTTCAGAAACCAGCAAGAACAATATCGATGAGCGAAACAGAGACACGGGACTTTATCCGCCAGATCATTCATGACGATCTGGAATCGGGAAAGCATTCCGAAATCGTAACGCGCTTCCCGCCAGAGCCCAACGGCTATCTGCATATCGGCCATGTCATGTCCATTTGCCTGAATTTCGGTGTCGCCGCCGAAACAGGTGGGCGGACCTTTCTGCGCCTGGATGACACCAATCCGGGAAAGGAAAGCAAGGAGTATGTCGACGCGATCAAACGCGACGTGCACTGGCTGGGATTTGACTGGGAAGATCGGCTCACACATGCATCAGACTACTTTGGACAACTCTACGAATCGGCCTGCCGCCTCATCAAAATGGGCTGTGCGTACGTTGATAGCCTCAGCGCGGAGGAAATCCGAGAGTACCGCGGCACGCTGACTGAAACGGGCAGGAACAGTCCTTATCGCGATCGCAGCGTGGAGGAAAACCTGGATCTTTTCCGGCGCATGCGAGCCGGTGAATTCGGTGACGGCGAGCACGTATTGCGCGCCAGGATCGACATGAGTTCGCCCAACATGAATATGCGCGATCCGGCCTTGTACAGGATTCGTCATGTTCCGCACCAGAACGCCGGTGACGAGTGGTGTATTTATCCGATGTACGATTTTGCTCATGGACTCTCGGACGCTTACGAACACATCACACATTCGCTTTGCACACTCGAGTTCGAAGATCACCGGCCACTGTATGACTGGTTCCTGGACCAGCTCAAACCCGAACACCGCCCACGGCAAATTGAGTTTTCACGCTTGAATCTTGCGTATGCCGTAACCAGCAAACGGAAGCTCAACACCCTGGTCGACGAGGGTATCGTGTCCGGCTGGGATGACCCGAGAATGCCGACGATTGCCGGGATGCGACGACGTGGCTACCCGGTGGCTGCGTTGCGCCAGTTCGTCACGCGGGCCGGCGTGACCAAGAAAGACAAGCTCATTGAAATGGGTGTCCTGGAAAACTGTATTCGGGAAACGCTCGGAGAACAGGCGGAGCGCCGCATGGCCGTATTACGCCCGCTCAAGGTCGTGTTGACCAATTATCCGGAGAACAGGATAGAGATGATGGAGGCGATGAATCACCCGGGTCGAGCCGAGCTCGGTACGCGGGAAATGCCTTTCTCGAGGGAACTCTGGATCGAGCAGGATGACTTCATGGAAGAAGCACCTCGGAAGTTCTTCCGACTGAAGCCAGGTGGCGAGGTGCGCCTGCGCTTTGGATACATTATCCGCTGCGATGAGGTAGTCAAGAACACGGCTGGCGATATTGTCGAACTGCGCTGCAGCTATGACCCGGATACGCGCAGTGGTACGGGTAGCAGCGATCGCAAGGTCAAAGGCACGATCCACTGGGTTTCATGCGAGCACGCCATCGATGCGAGCGTGCGCCTGTATGACCGCTTGTTCAACGCAGCGAATCCAAACGCAGTCAACGATATTCATGGTGTACTCAATCCCAAGTCGCTCGAAACAGTGGACGGCAAACTCGAACCGGCATTGACGGATTTGTCGGCCGGGCAGGCCGTGCAATTCGAGCGCCTGGGCTACTTCTGTACGGATGAAAAAGAGGACTCGGCAGCCACGCGAGTCATCAACCGCATCGTCACGCTGCGCGATTCCTGGGCCAAACTCGAGAAACAGGCGATGCAGCAGCAGAATCAGGTTGTATAGCCGTCCCTCACAATGAGCGGGGCACCGCGGTCTGAGCCCAGTCCTTCTGCGGCGCTGCCTTCGGCCTTCGCAATTTCGATGACACCGAACGAATTCACGAGGGCCAGAAGGTCGCCGGGGTTGGCGCGTCCGTAAGTCTGCAACAGGGCGATCTGATGACCTGCGATGTTGGCAACAGGTTCTCTGAAATCCTCTATGAGGTTTGCATCAATATTGCTGATCAGGTTGCCGAACGCATCGATCGTAACGATCACGCCACTGACTTTGCCCGCCCCCGATTCGGGCTCATCGAGCCAGCCCGGTGCCCATTCACTGACCTGCTCGCCGATGTCGTTGATGGACACTCGGCCTGCTGCAATTTCAGCCGCAACCGGCGCGAAAATATCGCGGCCGTGGAATGTTGCGCTGGGCGCCAGCAGCTTCAGCGTCTTGGTCTTGTCCGCGAGCAGCCTGAAGACTTGCGGCGATTCCGCACTGTCGAGTAACGGCCCCAGGAGGCCGTTATCGGGCGCGATGAAGATGTGGCCATCCGCTTCGACGAGGAGAATGTCCCGTTCGGTTCCGACACCGGGATCGACGATAGCCATGTGTACGGTGCCCGCGGGAAACCAGGAATAGGATCGACTGACCCAAAAGCCTGCTTCAGGCGGCCATTGTGCAGGGATGTCGTGAGCCAGGTCGACAATCCGGGCTTCGGGAAAGCGGCTCAGGATGACGCCTTTCATAACACCGGTGAACGGACCTTTGTGGCCGAAATCGGTGGTGATCGTGATGACGCCCGACGGGATCACTTGTTCACTCGGCCGGTTGCGGAGACGGGTTAGCCATTCTGAATGTGTGCCTTGCCCAGTAGATAAATACGGTATCAATCATAGCAATGACCACCTTTAATAGGTACTTCGCGGCACCAAGAGCAAGTGCAGTCTCGAGGTCGACGATACCCCACCATGTAACAAGCGAGTAAATCACGGTGTCGACCACCTGGGAACTCATTGTGGAGAGGTTGTTGCGCAGCCACAGCCAGCGTTCACCTGTCACCGACCTGATCTTGTGGAATGCCCAGACATCGAAGTGCTGGCTGATGTAGTACGCGAGCAGCGATCCGAAAATGAATCGCGGCGTGAAGTTGATGATCGTCGCAAACGCGTTGTGGATCGATGCGGAAAACTCGGCCGTCTCCGGCCTGTCGCTCGGCACGTAAAGCAGCGCGAGGCTCATCATGACCAATACGATAACGCTGACGACAAATCCCATGCGAACCGCTTTGTTCGCTGCGGCCTTGCCGTAGATTTCGCTGAGCAGGTCGGTCGCGAAGAAAATGCTTGAATAGAAAATAACGCCAAGGCTGGTTTGCAGCCCGAATATGACGGTCAGCTTGGGGCCCTGCAGATTGGCCAGGATGATTGCCACGGCGATGGCAACCTGAAGGCCGGCCTTACCAAACAGTCGATACAGCAATACCGTGAAGCCCAGGTCGGCAAACAAGGTCGTAAGCCAGAGTAGCTCCTGGTTGGCGGAGTAGAAGTCGACGACAGCCTGTGGAAACACCGTACTTTGCGAGATCGCTTGTCAGGCAGCCAGCTTGTCGAGATGCCAGTCGGCATTGCCGAATAACTGGCAGATGGCAGTGAGGCGCTTGAAGTAATGCGCAACGTCGAGATCCCACGTAACGCCCATTCCACCGTGCAGCTGCACAGCCTCTTCGCCGAGTGTCTGACCGCTCGTGCCGATAAGGTATTTGATCGAACTGACAGCCCGCTTCGCCTCGGCGCCGCCTTCTGCAGCGGTCATGGTCGCCCACAGCAACAGCGATTGCGCCTGCTCGCAGGCGGTCAGCATATCGACCATGCGGTGCTGCAAAGCCTGGAAGCTGCCAATCGGGACACCAAACTGCGAACGGCTCTTGGAATACTCGACCGTTTTGTCCTTTAGAACCTGCATGATACCAACGGCCTCGGCACAAATGGCCAGCGTCGCGTCGTCGATGGTCTCATCCAGCGCTGCGAAGCCGTCGCCTGTGTTGCCAAGCACGGCGTCTCCGCTGACGCGAACGTCCTTTAGACTCAGTTCGGCTGCACGCAGGCCGTCGACGGTGTGGTAGGCGTTTAGCGACATGCCGGCCGTATCGGTCGGCACCGCAAACAGCGTGATTCCACTCTCGTCGTCCTGTTTGCCGGAGGTCCTTGCGGGCACGATAATCAGATCTGAGGTCCCGCCGTTGAAAACGACTCCTTTCTGGCCGTTGAGTATCCACTCGGTACCGTCCGCGGAGGCCGTCGTTGCAAGATTGGCGATGTCGTAACGAGCCTGCGGTTCTGTAAATGCCAGCGATGCCTGCAGCTGGCCTGCCATGATCGGCTGCAACCATTTTTGCTTCTGTGCAGCGTTGCCGACGCGCTTGAGAATGCCGCCGGCAAGCACAATGTTGGCGAGATAGGGCTCGACCAGGAGTCCGCGACCGAAGCGTTGCATCATGACCATGATATCGATCTGGTCGCCATTGAAACCGCCGTCGTCTTCGCGGAACGGCACAGCCGTCCAGCCCAGCTCCGCGAAAGTATGCCAGACATCCGCACTGAATCCTGCGTCGCTGGCGGCATATTTCTGGCGAGTATCAAACGCATACTCATTGTCGATGAACTTGTCGATGCTGTCAGCGAGCATCTCCTGAACTTCGTTGAGCGAGAAATCCATTGTGCTTCCTCAAAGTCCAAGCACGTGCTTGGCAATTATGTTCTTTTGTATTTCGTTGGAGCCGCCATATATCGACGCTTTGCGGAAGTTGAAATATCGCAACGAAGATTGAGTTTCCGCTTCTTCGCCAACGTACTGGTCGGCGAAGTCAGGCTTATACTGCTCGGGCACATACGGAAGCGCGTAGTAACCGGCCGCCTGCACAGACAGCATGTCTATGGCCTGTTGAATTTCGGTGCCTTTGACTTTCAGGATCGAAGATTCAGGGCCAGGTGCCTTGCCGGATGAAACAGCGGCCAGGGTCCGCAACTCCGTGTACTCAAGTGCTTTGAGTTCGACTTCGACAGCGGCCAGCCTGCGCATGAAGTTCTTGTCACCGATCAGCGGAGCAGCGCCTCTTACGGAAGATTTGACTTGTTTTCGCAGCCGCCGCAGGCGATACCTCGAGCGCGCGACGCCGGCGATGTTCGCGCGTTCGTGCTGCAACAATACTTTGCCGTAGGTCCAGCCCTTGCCCTCTTCACCGACAAGGTTTTCAACGGGCACCTCGACATTCTCAAAATGGATCTCGTTGACCTCATGAACGCCATCCAGGAGGATAATCGGTTTAACGGAAACACCGGGCGACTTCATATCGATCAGGATGAAGCTGATGCCCTCCTGCTGCCGTGCGACGTCGGTGTTCGTTCTTACGAGGCAGAAAATCCAGTCCGCATGTTGGCCGAGTGTCGTCCAGGTCTTGGTCCCGTTTACGACGAAATGGTCGCCGACAAGGTCGGCGCGGGTCTTGAGGGAGGCGAGATCGGATCCTGAACCGGGCTCGGAATAGCCCTGGCACCACCACACTTTGCTCGCGAGTATGTCGGGCAGGAAGCGCTGCTTTTGTTCGTCATTACCGAAGGTGTAGATGACGGGGCCGACCATGCTCAGGCCGAATGGAATGACCAGCGGCGCATTGGCATTGGCTTCTTCGGTGGCATAAATGTACTTCTGAACCGGGGTCCAACCCGTGCCGCCGTACTCCACGGGCCAGTTAATGCCGGCCCAGCCTTTCTTGTGCAGCAGTTGCTGCCAGCGGATCTGATCTTCGGGCTCGAGTTCCATCCCCTTGTCGCGCTTCTGGCGGATGTCTTCGGGGTATTCATCGCGGAAAAAAGCTCGTACTTCTTGCTGAAACGCGAGTTCCTCGGGACTGAAATCAACGTGCATATCAAACTATCCCTTTGTGGCGAGCGCCGCAGCTTAGCAAACCCCAGCGGTTTCGTCTGCTGTGGTTTGTAACACCGTCAACTTAGGGCAGAATGGTGCGATGAGTTCGAAACTGACACTCGATAGCATGCCGGTCGCGGCCCGCGCCGAGACTAAGGATGCGCTCGGCCGGCCGTTGCATGATTTGCGCATTTCCTTGCTCGATCAGTGTAATTTTCGCTGTCCCTACTGCATGCCGGAAGCGGAATTTCACGCCGATTATGAATTCCTGCGCAAGCAGCAACGCCTGACGTACGAGGAGATACTCAGGGTGGCAGGGGTCGCGGTCGGACTCGGCGTCAGCAAGATTCGTCTCACGGGCGGCGAGCCATTACTGGACAAGAACCTGGCCGATCTCGTTACGGGCCTGGCGAAATTGCCGGGAATCGACGACCTTGCACTGACAACGAATGGCATGCTGCTCGCGCCCATGGCGGAGAGACTTGCCGAGGCCGGCTTGCACCGCGTGACCATCAGCCTGGATAGCCTCGACGAAGACGTATTCAAGGTGATGAGTGGCGGGCGCGGAGATCTGCTCAAGGTGCTTGACGGGCTCGATGCCGCAAAACGTGCCGGGCTCTCTCCGATCAAGATCAACGTCGTCGTGGAGCGCGGCATGAATGACCACACGGTGATAGAACTGCTGGACCATTTCCGCGGCAGCAGCCATATCGTCAGGTTGATCGAGTACATGGACGTTGGCAATCGAAACGGCTGGCGAATGGAGCAGGTTGTTCCGTCCCGGGAATTACTTGACCAGATCGTCAAGCATTGGCCGGTCCGGCGGATTGACCAAAACTATCCTGGCGAGGTTGCGCGTCGCTACGAGTACGTGGACGGGCAGGGCGAGATCGGATTCATTTCGTCAGTGACCGAGCCCTTTTGTGGCGGCTGCAGTCGGGCGCGTTTGTCGGCGGACGGGGTGCTCTATACCTGCCTTTTCGCAAGCCATGGTACCGATCTGCGCGAGTCGCTGAGAAACGGTGCGGACGAAGAAGAGCTGACCGATATCCTGTCTCGTACCTGGTTGCAGCGGGCCGACCGCTACAGTGAACTTCGCAGCCCTGAGCTTGCCGAAGCACACATGCAACGCAAAGTCGAAATGTACCGAATCGGGGGTTAGCTTGAGCAAACTCAGTCATATCGATGCGGATAATCGACCGACGATGGTCGATGTCAGTAACAAGAAAAAGACTGCTCGTGAGGCACATGCGCAGGCCATCGTGCGCTTGCCGCCCGGCATCGTGCAGCATATTTCGGACGATGAGATCGGTACAAAAAAAGGGCCGGTATTTGCGACAGCGATCATTGCAGGCGTTATGGCGGCGAAGAAGACTCATGAACTCATTCCATTCTGTCATCCACTCGGACTCGATGACTGCAAGATCACGGTAGCAATAGACGGCAACAATGCCGTTATCGACTGTCGCTGCAAGGTGGTTCACAAGACCGGGGTTGAAATGGAGGCACTCACCGGTGCCAGCGTCGCCGCGCTGACGATCTACGACATGCTCAAAGCGATGTCGCATGACATCGTTATCAGCGAAACCCGATTGATGGCGAAGTCCGGCGGCAAACAGGATTTTGAACGTGGCCAGTCGTAGGTCAACGGCTCCTCTGTTCGGGCTGGTTTTGGCGGGTGGCGAAAGTCGACGCATGGGGCAGGACAAGGCCAGGCTCAGGCGTGGCGGGCAGTCGCAGCTTGCTCACATCGTGCACGTCCTCGAACCGCTGGTCGATCGGGTATTCGTTTCAACGCGAGCGGACCAGCAAGACGAGACGGAGCGCAGCCGGTTCGATCAGATCGTTGACCGTTATCAGGACATGGGGCCGGTCGCCGGGATCCTCTCGGCAATGGACGAGTACCCTGAGGTCGACTGGCTGGTTGTCGCGTGCGATCTGCCTAACATTGATGCGTCGACTATTTCCCACCTGCTCGAGCATCGCTCGCCGGATCAGCCCTTTTCTGCTTATCGAAGCAGCCATGATGGTCTGCCCGAACCGCTCTGCGCCGTCTACGCGGCAGGTAGCGCGGACATCATGCGAGGGTTTGTAGCAGAAGGCATGAACTGCCCGCGAAAAATGCTGATTCGTTCCGATACACTGTTGCTCGAACAACCCGATCCGCACTCTCTTCATAATGTGAATACGCCCGAAGACCTGGAGGACAGCGTTCTCGGGGCGGCCTCATGAATCAGCCCGTAAAAACGATTACCGTGCGGTACTTTGCGATGTTCAGAGAGCATGCCGGGCTGGGCGAGGAAACGCTAAGCCTGGATGTGGCAACGGCAAAAGACGTGTTTGAGCAGACGCGTCTTCGGCATGGCTCAAAAGAACCGAACGGCCACTGCAAGGTGGCGATCAATGACGAGATGGCGGACTGGTCATCGCCGGTCAGTGATGGCGACACTGTACTGCTGTTTCCGCCGGTTGCGGGTGGCTAGCATGATCGAAGTGACGTCTGCTGCGATCGACGCAGAACTTCTAAAACGTGCCCTGTGCAATGCGGGTGCAGGCGGATTCTGCAGTTTCGAAGGGTGGGTCCGGAACGAGAACGACGGACGGTCAGTTCAGCGACTGGAATACGAGGCTTACGAGCCGCTGGTGATCGCCGAGGGCAAAAAAGTGCTCGCAGAAGCGCAGCAGCGTTTTCCCTACCTCGAAGCGCGCTGCGTGCATCGAACGGGCCTGCTCGAAATCGGTGATATGGCCGTCTGGGTCGGTGTCGCCTCCGCGCACCGGGACGAGGCGTTCAAGGCCTGCCGCTACATAATCGATGAGCTCAAGGTGCGATTACCGATCTGGAAAAAGGAACACTATGTCGGCGGCGATTCTGGTTGGGTTAATTGCGAACGGTGTGCCGGGCATGGACAGCGCTGAGTCATGGCTCGCAAAGCCGCCGCCATTGCAGATTGCCTATGTATCAGGTATCACTAGCCGTTGGTTCGGGGACAGGACGTAGTGATTGCGGCTCATTGAATCCATTGAGGATGCCAAGAAGCTCGAGGGTGAGGAAGTCGGACTGTCCGACTGGGTCGTCATCGATCAGCATCGCATTGATCAGTTTGCCGAGGCGACCGGCGACTATCAGTGGATTCATGTTGATACCGAACGGGCGGCCAAGGAAATGCCCGACGGCAAGACCATATCGCACGGCTATCTCACGATCGCGCTGATTCCTGCGCTGACCCAAAATTTTATCGAAGTCAAAAATCTTGCACGTGCAATAAACTTCGGCCTGAACAAGGTCCGGTTTTACGCGCCCGTACCGGTGGGCGCTCGCTTGCGAGCCCGGGCCAAGGTCTTGCAGGCGCGGCGAAGAGCGGGCGCGCTGCTTCTGACCTCGGAAGTCAGGCTGGAAATCGAGGGCGCACGCAAACCAGCCTGCGTCGCCGAAACGCTCGGCATGTATTTTTTCGACGAATAGCCAGGCGCACCAGATCAGGGTTTTGACATGCGGATCATCGTTGCGGGGATTGGGGTTTTTGGCGCTTTGATCGGCATGGTTGGTTTGCTGACACCGGAGCGATTTCGAGCGCTTTTCACACTCACAACGAATCAAACTCGCTTCCTGGCTGCCATAATCGTGCGGTTGTTCATTGGTGCCTTGCTCTGGATTGCTGCGGATGAGCTTCGTTGGCCGCAGGTCATGCGGATCATCGCCGCCATCAGCATCTTCGCCGCAGTAGGGATTCTGTTTATGGGACGTGAACGCTTCGACAGGCTCATCGACTGGTGGCTTTCCCGGCCAGACGGATTGTTGCGCTTGTCTGCCTTGTTCGCGGCCACCTTCGGTGGCTTCCTGATTTACGTCGCAGTCTGATGCAATCGCTACGACGCGACCCATTCATTCGAAAAAGGAATCGAATATGCACGGATTAATGATGAATACGCCCCTGCTCATTTCCTCGATCGCGAAACATGCGGAAAAATTTCACGGTGATCGTGAAATTGTCTCTGTGACGATGGACAATCCGCGTCATCGCTATACGTTTCGCGATGCAATCGGCCGCTCGAAGCAGCTCGCGAATGCGCTCGACAAACTGGGCCTCGAACATGGTGATCGCGTGGCCACGATTGCCTGGAATGATTATCGTCACCTCGAGGCCTACTACGCAGTCAGCGGCGCAGGTTATGTCTGCCATACGATTAACCCGCGCCTGTTCCCGGAGCAGCTCATTTTTATTATTAATCACGCCGAAGACCGCTGGGTTTTCACCGACGTGATGTTCGTGCCCTTGCTCGAGAAAATACTGCCGCAAATTGGCGGCGTCGAGGGCTTCGTGATTATGACGGACAAGGCGCACATGCCGGATACGTCACTGCCGAACGCACTATGCTATGAGACCCTGATTGGCTCGGAGTCCTCCGACTACGACTGGCCTGAACTCGACGAGCGCGCGGCATCCGCGCTCTGCTATACGTCGGGAACAACCGGGGATCCCAAGGGTGTGCTCTACGATCACCGCTCAACGGTACTGCATGCCTATGCGGCACCGGCACCCGACATCATGGACCTGTCGAGCACCGATTGCGTATTGCCCGTCGTGCCACTGTTTCACGTCAACGCCTGGGGGGTTCCGTATGCGACCCTGATGGTCGGCGCGAAGATCATCTTCCCCGGGCCGAAGATGGGCGATGGCGCGGCGCTGTACGAGCTCATGGATTCGGAAGACGTCACCATCGCCCTGGGCGTACCAACCGTATGGCTGGCCCTTTTGCAATACTGCGCCAGCGCAGGCAAGAGATTGGACAAATTGAAGCGCTCGATCGTCGGCGGTGCGGCGGTGCCGCGCTCGATGATCGAGGAATTTCGGGACAAGCATGGCGTCGAGATTCGCCAGGGCTGGGGAATGACGGAAATGAGTCCCCTGGGTACCTGCAACTCGATCAAGGCCGGACTTGAATCGCTGTCTGAAGACGAGAAACTCGATCTCGCGACCAAAGCTGGACGCGGCATCTTCGGCTGCGAGCTGCGTATCGTCGACGACGAAGGCCAGGAGTTGCCCTGGGACGGTGTTGCCTACGGCGCGTTGCAGGTACGCGGCCCCTGGATTTGCAGTGATTATTTCAAGCTCAAGGGCAGCGCGGGCACACATTCTGCGGACGGCTGGTTCGATACTGGCGACGTCGCGACGATCGACCCCCAGGGCTATATGGCAATTACCGATCGCACCAAGGACGTTATCAAGTCGGGTGGCGAGTGGATCAGCTCCATCGAGCTCGAGAATACAGCCATGGGTCATCCGGCCGTCGCCGAAGCTGCCGTGATTGGTGTCGCCCATCCCAAGTGGACGGAGCGTCCATTGCTGGTCGTCGTGCGCGCGGAAGGTCAGAATGTCGGCAAGGAAGAGCTGCTCAAGTATTTCGACGGTAAAGTGGCCACCTGGTGGATACCGAATGACGTGATTTTTGTCGATGAATTGCCACACACGGCGACCGGTAAGGTCAAGAAGATTGAATTGCGCAAGCAATTCACTGACTATGCATTTCCGGATTAGTACCGGAACGGAGCAACAATCCAAGGAACTAACATGGCCGGAGCCCCGCGCCTCTACGGACTTAAAGCACTTGTACTGAATGCGGCTGGCGGTATCAGCGAGGCCATCGCTCGCACGCTCGCCAAACATGGCGCGGCGGTACTGGCGGTCGATACGAAAAACAGCGGTGTTATGCAGCACTACGCTGCGGTCAAGGGCATCACGTCGATGGCGGCTGTGCTGGTCGACCCTGAGGGTATGCCAGGCCTGATCGAGGATGCCGTCAAGAAACTCGGCGGTATCGATATTCTGGTTAACGATATTCCTTTGCAGCCGGATGAGCCTCTCGATCAGGTGGACGAGAAACTCGAATGCCTGTTGCGGTCCAGGGCCGCGCTTACGATGGCCGTATGCCGCGCCGCATCCCCATACCTGCAAAAAAGCCCGCAGGGCCGAATAATCAATATCGGATTTCTGCGCAGTTGTTTTACGCGAAATGGTGACGCTGCCTATGCTTATGCAGAGCAGGACCTGGCGGGCATGACGCGAGCCCTTGCTGCCGAAATGGGCGAGTTCGCCATCAATGCCAATTACATTCAGCCCGGCGCTGTCATGACCCCGGAAAGCCGCGAAGTATTTCGCAAGGACAAAGCACTGCGCGACCACTGCATTCGGGGCTCCGCGGCGCGTCGCCTGGGCGAGCCCGTGGACGTCGCCAAGGTTGCGCTGTTTCTCGCGAGCGATGATGCTGTCTTTGTAAGTGGCACAGGTATCGCAGTCGATGGTGGCCGCACGCACGCCGGCTGACGGACCAGGACACCAGGATGCACCCGGTACTCGAAGACCTGATCGCGCTCCTCAAGCTTGAGCGTATCGAGGAGAACATTTTCCGTGGTGACAGCCGCGATATTGGCAGCGCCCAGGTCTTTGGCGGGCAGGTCGTCGGCCAGGCATTATCGGCGGCGCAACACACAGTTGAAGGCAGGGTGGCGCACTCGCTGCATGCCTATTTCCTGCGTCGTGGAGATATGGATGCGCCGATCATCTACGATGTAGACCGGGCCAGAGATGGCGGCAGTTTTTCCAATCGACGCGTCGTCGCCATTCAGCACGGCAGGCCGATATTAAACCTCGCGGCGTCCTTTCAAGCGCCGGAAGACGGGCTCGAGCATCGTGCGGACATGCCCGATGTGCCGCCGCCTGAAGCTTCGAAAGACCTGACGGAGGTTGCGGCGGATGTACTCGAGAAAATTCCGACGAAATTACGTCGCTTCATGACGGCCAAGCGCCCGTTCGAGTTTCGTCCGGTCGAGCCCTTGAGTCTCGACAAGCGGCGAGAACTGCCTCCAAAGAAGCAGGTCTGGATACGCGCCGTTGACCGCCTGCCCAAAGACCAGGCGCTGCATCAAAACCTGCTCGCTTACGTTTCGGATTTCGAGTTGCTCGCTACCTCGACACTGCCACACGGTCTTTCGTTTACTCGCCGCAACGTGATAATGGCCAGCCTTGATCACGCGCTGTGGTTTCACCGTAAATTTAGAATAGACGAGTGGTTGCTGTACTCGATGGACAGCCCGAACGCGTCTGGCGCGCGCGGTTTTGCGCGCGGCCAGTTATTTACTGACAAGGGCGTACTCGTCGCATCTACAGCCCAGGAAGGTCTGATACGGTTGATTGATCCTGGCAGCAAGAAACCTCGTTCCGATCCGCGCGAGCAGGCCTAGATCCTTTCTGGGGTCAATGCGCCTTGCCTTGTGCTGCGACAGCTGCGGCGGCTTTCGCGATCGCGTCCGGATCGCCCAGGAACTCGCGCGATATGGGCTTCAGGCCATCGTCGAGTTCGTAGGCCATTGGTATTCCTGTCGGGATGTTAAAGCCGGTGATTTCCTCGTCAGATATTTGATCGAGCATCTTCACCAGCGCCCGCAGGCTGTTGCCGTGTGCCGCAATCAGGACGTTCTTCCCGGCCTTCAGGTCCGGGGCGATCACATCGGTCCAGCAGGGTTCCACACGCTCCAGGGTCAGCAACAGCGATTCCGCCCCGGGTAGATTGGCGATGCCCTTATAGCGCGGGTCGAAAGACGGATGGCGTTCGTCATCGGCCTCGAGTGCCGGTGGAGGAATATCATAGCTGCGGCGCCAGATATGAACCTGGTCTTCGCCATACTTGGCTGCCGTTTCTGCCTTGTTGAGTCCCTGCAATGCGCCGTAATGGCGTTCGTTCAGCCGCCAGTCGCGCACCACCGGAATCCACATGAGGTCCATCTCGTCGAGCATGAGCCACAGCGTACGGATTGCGCGCTTGAGTACAGAGGTGTAGGCGATATCGAATTCGAAGCCGAGTTCCGACAGCAGTTGCCCTGCATCGATCGCTTCCTGTATGCCTTTCTCCGTCAGATCGACGTCCGTCCAGCCTGTGAACAGGTTTTTCTTATTCCAGTCACTCTGACCGTGACGGCAGAGTACGAGCTTGCCAGCCATTGTTTCTCCGATTTACCAGCGACGAGATTCGAATCGCAATCAGGTTGATATTAGATCGCGCAGTTCTTTTGCAGCCACCGACAGCGTAGCAAAGTCGATGTCACCGCGCAGTTTCATTTCTTCGACCATGTGGGTGAAACGCGCAACTTTTTCTTCATGTGCTTTTAGCCATTTATTGGCGACCTGTTCGGGGTCCTGCTTACTCCGGGCTGTCATCAGACGCAGCGCAATGTCCCGCCGAATACGGTAGAACTCGTCGCGAAGATTGCTGCGTGCCATGGCCTGCCAGCGGCCGCTGACCTTGAGGTCCTCGGCATAATCATGCAGCCAGTGCAGGCCCAGGCCGTCATTGAGCGTCGAGTAAAGGCGAGCCGTATCGAGTACATCCCGTTTGCGTTCTGCCGCGATGTCCGCAATATCGAGGGCGGCACGCGTCACCAATAGCAACGACATTCGGCTTGCTAGTTTTTCCGGCACGCCCATCGTGATCCAGGCTTGTAGTGCATTGTCATTGCGCACCCTGCTGGATTTGGAGAGGTAGGTACTCGAACGCGTGTAGATGTTTGCCATGCCGTCCTTGAGCCGTTCCACGGTCTTGACGATCTGCAATTCATCACCGAAGTGTTCAATTAACCAGTAGCAGGTATGACGCAGAATCCGGCTGACGTCGAACATCATCGCAAGCTGCGGGCTGGCGGGAATCTTGTGATCCAGGGACTCTATCGTGCGCAACAGAGGCGTGGCGCGACAAATGATCCGTGCGACTTCATACGCTCGAGCGATCGTTACGATTTTGGCGCCGGTATCCACTTGCAGGCGCTTGACGAACGCCGGACCCATCCGGTTTACCAGCGCGTTGGCGATTAGCGTCGCGAGAATCTGCCGGCTGAGACGGTGGCCGGGAATGAGTTCTGCATAGCGGCGCCGGAGTGTGGGTGGGAAATATCGCTGTGGGTCGATTTGCAGGAAATCCTCGAGGGTCTCCCCGGAGTCGATGAGGCCTTTGTAGAGATCGATCTTTGCGTAGCTGAGCACGATGGCGAGTTCTGGCCGCGTGAAGCCCTGCTTGCGGGTACGACGATCTTCGATCTCGGTCTCGTGGGGAAGAAACTCGAGGTCGCGATTCAGCAAACCCGTTCGTTCGAGCGATGCGATCAGCCGGGCCGTCTCATCGATACGAGAGACGGAAAGTCTTTCACTCATGCTGATTGCCTGTGTCTGCAGGTAGTTGTTCCTGAGCACGAGATTCGCGACGTCGTCGGTCATCGAGGCAAGCAGCTCATCACGTTTCTTGCGTGACAATCCTTTCTTCTTGGCGGCATCGCTCAGCAAGATCTTGATATTGACCTCGCGGTCAGAGCAATCGACACCGCCGGAGTTGTCGATGAAATCGGTATTGATGCGGCCGCCATGCTGGCTGAATTCGACGCGGGCACGTTGTGTGAACCCCAGGTTGCCGCCCTCGCCGATAACTTTGCAACGTAATTCGTCGGCGTCGACCCGCACCGAGTCGTTACTTCTGTCACCAACATCCGAATGACCTTCGCTGCTGGCTTTCGCATAGGTCCCGATACCACCGTTCCAGAGCAGGTCGACAGGCATCTTGAGAATGGCGCGAATCAAGTCGTCTGGTTGCATCGACTGCTCGCTGACATCGAGGAGTTTACGCGCTTCATTACTCAATCGGATGGTCTTCGCCTGGCGCGAGAAGACGCCGCCGCCTTTGGAAATCAGCGACTCGTTGTAATCGTCCCAGGTTGAACCGGGCTTTCGAAACAGGCGCCTGCGCTCGCGGAAACTCGCCGCCGTATCCGGATCCGGGTCAAGAAATATGCGCCTGTGGTTGAACGCAGCGACCAGCTTGATCTTTCTAGACAACAGCATGCCATTGCCGAACACATCGCCGCTCATGTCGCCGATTCCGGCTACCGTGAATGGCCGTTTCTGGATGTTTACGCCGAACTCATGGAAGTGACGCTTGACGGCCTCCCAGGCTCCGCGCGCCGTGATGCCCATCCCCTTGTGGTCATAACCTGCCGAGCCGCCGGAGGCGAATGCGTCATCGAGCCAGAAGCCGTATTCGGCCGAAATACTATTGGCAATGTCTGAAAACGTGGCGGTGCCCTTGTCGGCGGCCACGACGAGATAAGGATCATCGCCGTCACGGCGCACAATGCGTGCGGGCGTTACAACCACGTCATCGACAACGTTGTCGGTCAGGTCCAGCAGCCCGCGAATGAACGTCTTGTAACAATGGATGCCGTTTGCCTGTATGGCCGCGCGATCGTCGACAGGTGCGCGCTTCGGAAAGAAGCCACCCTTGGCGCCTGTGGGAACAATTATCGTATTTTTCACGACCTGCGCTTTCATCAAGCCGAGAACCTCGGTGCGGAAGTCTTCACGCCGATCTGACCAGCGCAACCCGCCGCGAGCGATGTCACCATTCCTCAAATGCACGCCCTCGACCTCGGGCGAATAGACAAACACTTCGAAATGCGGTCGCGGCAATGGAATTTCAGGAAGTCGCGCAGGATCCAGCTTTATCGAGATATACGGCTTCGGCGTATTCGTGTCGTCGATAGTCTGAAAATAGTTGCTGCGTAAAGTCGCATCGATGCCACCGGCGAAAGCCGTGAGAATACGATCTTCGTCAACGTTGCGCGCCTTGGCGACTCCACGCTTGACCTGCCCGCTTATTTCTTTCAATTCGCGATCACGTTTCGTGCTCGAAAGATCCGGGTCGAATTGCAGTTCGAACTGCTGGACCAACAATGCGGCGAGCCCGGCATGTGCGACCAGCACGTCTTCCATGTACGCCTGGCTGAACGGTACTCTCAATTGCAGAATGTGCTTGGCGTAGCAGCGCAGCAGCGCCGTTTGCCGCCAGTCGAGGCCCGCGCTGACGACAAGTCGATTGAGGCCGTCATTTTCGGCCTGGCCGCGCAGCACGGCGAGAAAACAATCTTCAAATCGTTGTGAGACAGCCTCAATTTCAACCGCGGCGCCACTTTCATGGCGAAGATGGAAATCCTGGATCCAGAAGCATTCGCCCGACTTCAGGTTCACTTCATAGGGTCGTTCTGTGTAAACGTCTACGCCCATGTGCTCGAGTACCGGCAACGCCTCCGACAGTGCGATGGGCTCTTTCCTGCTGTAAACCATGAAATGCATGTGACCCGGCGCGGAGTCCGGTGGAATATAGAGGTTGACGGCGCGATTCAATTCGTCGCGCAACATAGTTTCGATCTGCTGTACATCGGAACAGGCTTCCCTGGGTCCGGTGTCTTCCTGGAAGCCGGCCGGGAATACATCACGATAGGCTCGATAGAGTCTGGCTCCCTCGTCCGGGCCAAATAGTTTGAGAAGTTCGTCTCGCAGCCGGTCGGCCCAGGTGATCACAAGGTCCGCGATCTGCTCTTCAATGAGATGAATGCTGATGCGCGGGCGCTCTCGCTCGGGTGTGCGTACGATCAAGTGCACTCTGGCGAGCGCGGAGTCAGAAATCTGCACGGATGAATCGACGGAAATTCCGCCGAAAGCTTCGAGCAACAGTGCTTCGACGCGTCTTCTGATTGCCGTCGTGTATTTTTCGCGAGGCACGTAAACAAGACATGAAAAAAAGCGCCGGAACGGATCCCTGCGCAGAAAAAACTTGACGCGTTGGCGATCTTGGAGGTTGAGAATGCCAATCGCCGTTCGAGCCAGGTCCTGCACCGAACTCTGAAACAATTCTTCGCGAGGATAAGTGTTGATTATGTGCAACAGCGCCTTGCCGCGATGTCCGGACGCATTGACGTGCGCGCGTTCGAATATTTTTTGCACTTTGTGTCGCAGCAGCGGGATATTCTGCGGGCTTTCACTGTACGCCACTGATGTAAGCAGGCCGATGAAACGGCGCTCGCCGATCGCATTGCCGTTCTCGTCATAGACCTTGACGCCAACGTAATCGAGAAACGCGGGCCGATGAATCGTGGAACGTGAATTCGCCTTGGTCAGAATCAGCCAGTCGCGGGAACGCGTCAGACGCCGCATTTCATCCGTGAGCTCAATGCCCTTCGTGCCGCGATCGTCGCGGCTCAAAATCCCCAGCCCGCTGCCCTTTATCGCGTTCAAAAATATGCGTTTGCCGCGTCTCGAGAGCGCGTACTCGCGATAACCGAGGAACGTGAAATGTTCGTCCTCCATCCATTCAAGCAACGCCTTGCTTTCAGATCGAAGTAAGGGATCAACACCCTTCGGACCGTTATCGAGCAGAGCCACCGTTTCGAGCATGCGCTGGCGCATTTTGCGCCAATCGCGAACGGCCAGCCGGACATCGGCAAGAACCTTGCTGATTTCCTGTCGCAGGCGTTTTAGTTCACCCGCATCGGTTTCGCGATCGATAGCGAATCGCACAAACGACTCGGCCGTTGCCGATTTGTTATCCGCTTTCGTGACGGCCGTGATTTGACCATCGTTATCACGCTTCACCGAAATGATCGGGTGAACCGTTATGTGAACGATCATGTTATGGCGATTGATCGCCGCAGCTACCGAGTCGACAAGAAATGGCATGTCGTCGTTGACCATTTCCACGAATGTGAATGCCGACGCATAGCCATGCTCTTTTTTCGTTGGGTTGAATATTCGAATCAGCGCCTGACCTTTGCGACGTGTGGCTGCGAATTCGAGATGGTCGAGAGCGACTCGGGCCATGATCTGTTCGGAGCGGCCCTGCAAATCTTCAACAGGCACGTTGGCGAAGTACTGGCTCAGGTAGCGCTTAACATGATTTGAACTTTTTAGCGTGCGCGATTTGACAGGCGATGCCACGATTGCATCGACAATCACTTGCCTGATGTCCCCGCCCCGACGGTTTTCGTTTGATGTCACTTCAATTGCTCCGACCGGAAATGCCGGCCTGACAGGTTCATTTAAAGGCGCAGTATTTGCTTGAGGCAGGACTCTGGGTGGCCTGGAGAAGCGCCCGCATTATACAGTAATTGCATCTGCAGCAAATCGTCGCGATGCGTCGAATTGAGACTCAAATGGCCTACAATGAACGGCCATGAACTGGTCACGAACTTACCCTGATGAATAAACGCGAACTTGAGCAATCCATCTTTACCGACTTGTCACGGGATGACGATTACACGGGCTATTTGCAGCTCGATCAGTTGCTGAGTGCGCAGACGCCGCTCAGCGACCCGCCGCACCATGATGAAATGCTGTTCATTATTCAGCACCAGGTTGCGGAGCTCTGGATCAAGCTCGTGATTCATGAGATCGGCGGCGCCATACGGCATATGCAAGACGACAGGCTGGCGCCGGCTGTCAAGAATCTCGCGCGCGTGCGGCATATCCAGAACCAGCTGTATAACCAGTGGAAGGTGTTGGACACACTCACGCCAAGCGAATACGCCGAGTTCCGGCACGTTTTTGGTAAAGCCTCCGGTCTGCAGTCGGCTCAGTATCGGATTCTCGAATTCAGGCTAGGCAACAAGAACAGGACCACGATGCGCGTGTACGAGCACCAACCCGAATGGTATGCGCGACTGCTTGTCGCGCTGGAATCACCGAGCCTCTATGAGGAGTTCCTGATGCATCTTGCGCGTCAGGGCATGCCGGTACCTCGGCGGGCAGTCGATCGCGATTTCAGCGAGGTTCGCGATGAGGATCCAGCGGTCGTCGAAGTCTTGCGTGAGATTTACGAGAACCGTGCGTCGCATTGGGAGCGCTACGAAACCTGCGAAGCGCTGATGGACATCAGCAACAACTTCCAGTTCTGGCGGTTTCACCACATGAAAACGGTCGAGCGGATAATTGGCCACAAACGGGGTAGCGGCGGTTCATCGGGCGTGCCGTTTCTAAAAAAGGCGCTGGATATCGAGTTTTTCCCTGAACTATTGCAGGTTCGCACCGAGATCGGCGCGCAGGACCGCGACTGATCAGGGATTTCCCAGCACGCGTGCCCGCGCCAACAGACGATCCATGATTATCTTGAGCGACTCGGCCTCGTCCTGGCTAAGCCCCTCCAGCAGGTCGCGTTCAAATTGCAGCGCAAGCGGTGCGACCTCGTTGTGTACGCGCCGACCTTCTTCGGACAGGTTCAGGATCGAGCGGCGCCGGTCGGCGTCGGCAAACTCTCGATGGATGCGACCGCTCTTCACAAGCTTGGTCACGGCACGACTGACCGCAACCTTGTCCATGAGTGTGCGCTCCGCGACCTCTACTGCCGATAATCCCGGGAATCGACCCAGGATGGCGATGACGCGCCATTCTGGTATCGATAAACCAAATCGCTTCTCGTAAGCCTGCGCAATTCTGGTGCTCACCGTATTGGACAGAATCGAGAGCCGGTAGGGCAGGAAGTCCTCGAGTATCAGTTCTTTGACCATAGCGTCCAATTTATCACGCGAGATGGGGCAGAGCGAGATACTCGTTGGATTGCATTTCGATCAGGCGGCTGACAGTTCGCTCGAACTCGAATGCCAGTCGATCGCCCTGGTACAGTGATTTCACGTCGGCGTCTGCCGAGAGAATCAGCTTCACTCGCCGGTCGTAGAATTCGTCAACTAGCGCGATAAACCGTCGCGCCTGGTTTTCGAGAGTCCCGTCAAATTGAGGCACACCGGAAACGATGACGGACGGGTACCAGCGCGCGATTTCGATGTAATCGGCCTGGCTGCGGGGGCCATCACAAATTTCTTCGAAGCGAAACCACGCGATGCCCTTTGCACACTTGTGAGCTCGAATACTGCGGCCGTAGACGTCGAGTTCCTGGTTTGACCGGATTTGGCTCGACGCCGACTCGTCGAAAAAGAACGAGAGTCTTTCGAGGGCATGAGCGTTGTCAGGAAAAAGGTAGGTTCCGGCTTGTTGCAACAGCCTCAGACGATAGTCGGTGTCACCATCCATGTGTACGACGGCAGTGTTCTTATTCAGCAATTCGATGGCGGGAAGGAAGCGCTGTCTTTGCAGACCGTCCTTGTAAAGATCGTCGGGTCTCGAATTAGAGGTCGCGACGAGCGTGACAGCGCGACGGAACAGGCCATCAAGCAAGCGCCCGAGTATCATCGCGTCGCCGATGTCGCTGACGAAAAACTCGTCGAAGCACAGAACCCGAGTATGGCGCGCAATATCTGCCGCTACCTTGTCGAGTGGGTCCTCGACATTGCCCAGCGCTTTAAGGCGATCATGTACCTCATGCATCATGCGATGGAAGTGCACGCGTTGCTTCGCTTCCGTCGAGAGGGTATCGAAGAACAGGTCCATGAGAAAAGTCTTGCCGCGGCCGACTCCGCCCCACAGGTACAGGCCGCGCACGGGCGGCCTTTCTGCATCACGCTTGCGCCTGAAAAGCGTGCGCCAGCCGCCGCGCCGGGGAGCGCTTTCGGCCAGGCGTGTCTGCAGGTCCTCGAGCTGCGCAAAGATTTGCGCCTGCGCCGGATCTTCGACATGGCCTTCACGGCGCAGGCTATCCTCATAGGCTTCGCGAATGTTCAATCTACCTTTAATCCTGTATTTGCTGCGGTGGCGCCGCCCTGCAAGATTACCCTGCGCATTTATGGGTCGCCATAGAGGCTGCTAAGATACGCGATAACACGAAAGGGAGTTGCGGATAAAATGTCGGAAGCGAACGAACGCGAGTCGATGGAATTCGATGTGGTAATCGTCGGCGGCGGACCTGCCGGGCTTGCCGCAGCATGCCGCTTGCTGCAACTCGACGACAGCTTGTCAGTGGTCGTCGTTGAAAAGGGTTCCGAAATCGGGGCACACATTTTGTCCGGTAACGTGTTCGAACCAACCGGACTCGACGAGCTCTTTCCTGACTGGAAAGAAAAGGGCGCACCGGTAAAAACGGCCGTAAGCGGTGATCTTGTGCACTACCTGACCAGCCAATCGAAAGCGGTGCGGGTGCCCGGTCTGTTCCTGCCAAGGCCGATGCACAATAACGGCAATTACATTATCAGCCTGGGGCAGCTCTGCCAGTGGCTGGGCGAACAAGCCGAGGCGATGGGCGTAAACATTTTCCCGGGCTTCGCGGCCTCGGAAGTGCTGTACGACGGTGATGGCAGGGTCACAGGTGTCGCGACCAGCGATATGGGAATTGGCAAGGATGGCCAGAAAAAGAGTTCCTACCAGGCCGGTTACGAATTGACGGGCAAGTACACGATTTTCGCAGAGGGCGTGCGTGGCAATCTGAGCGAGCAGGTCATGGCGCGCTTCGATTTGCGCAAGGAAGCGGATCCGCAGCATTACGGTATAGGCATAAAGGAAGTTTGGGAAATCGACCCCGCCAAACACCAGGAGGGCCTGGTGGTTCACACGACCGGGTGGCCGCTCGACAACCATACCGAGGGCGGTGGCTTCCTGTACCACGCCGCCAACAACAAGGTTTTCCTCGGCCTGATCATCGCCTTGAATTACAGGAACCCGCATCTTTCGACGTTTGACGAATTCCAACGCTGGAAACTGCATCCTAAGATCCGGACCTATCTCGAGGGCGGCAAACGCGTGGCTTACGGTGCGCGAGCCGTCAACAAGGGCGGCTTGCAGTCACTGCCGAAACTCGCATTTCCCGGCGGTATGCTGGTTGGCTGCGGCGCGGGCTTCCTAAACGGTGTGAAGATCAAAGGCGCGCATACCGCTATTAAAACAGGGATGCTTGCTGCCGAGAGTGTTCACAAGGCCTTGTCCTCGGGCGATGCCGGCCAGTCGGAACTCGGGGATTTCGAGGCGAGTGTAAAAGCATCCTGGGTACACAAAGAGCTGCATAAGGGACGCAACTTCGGACCCGGACTGCATAAACTCGGCGTCTTCTGGGGGGCGGCGTTTGCGTTTATCGACCAGAACATTTTTTTCGGCAAGCTGCCGTTTACCTGGCACCACAAAGATCTGGATCATGAGTCGTTGGATAAAGCACCTGATGCGAAGCCGATCGAATATCCGAAACCCGATGGCGTCATCACGTTCGACAAATTGTCGTCCGTGTTCCTGTCGAGTACCAACCATGAAGAGGACCAGCCCTCGCACCTGAAACTGAAAGACGATTCGGTGCCGATAAGCTACAACCTGCCGAATTATGATGAACCGGCACAGCGATATTGCCCGGCCGGCGTCTATGAGATCGTGGAAGTGGGTGGCGAGAAGCAATTCCAGATCAATGCCGCGAACTGTGTGCATTGCAAGACCTGCGAGATAAAGGATCCGGCGCAAAATATCATCTGGGATGTGCCCGAAGGCGGCGGCGGACCGAATTACGCGAATATGTAGTCCACCTCCACCACCCACCTTCTCGGCGGCGTCGATCGCGGGGAGATCTTGCTTGCTCGCGCTTACACGATGTCGCTTCGCAAGACACACCCGCACTCGTCGCCGCTGTCCAATCGTGCTGCGTGAGGCAAACATGTCGGTCGGTTGCCTCAAGTGCGTCATCGATCGACACCGCATTCGGTTGGTAGCTGGGTGGTGGTCGATTGGTGGCCTACTTCGGTTGCATGCGGATCGCGCCATCGACGCGGATCGTTTCGCCGTTGACCATGGCATTGCCGTAGATAAAAGCCACCGTATCCGCATACTCTTCGGGTCGGCCGAGCCGCGGTGGAAACGGTACCTGCTTGCCGAGGGATTCCTGCACTTCCTCGGGCATTCCGGCCATCATTGGTGTCATGAAAATGCCGGGTGCGATCGTATTGACCCGAATGCCGAACTGCGCAAACTCGCGAGCCAGCGGTAACATCATGCCGACGACGCCACCCTTGGAGGCCGAGTAGGCGGCTTGGCCGATCTGGCCCTCGAATGCGGCGATCGATGCGGTGCTGATAACGACGCCGCGCTCGCCGTTCTCGTTGACATCATTGAGCAGCATCACGGCCGCAGCTTCCTTGCTTACGTTGTAGGAGCCGACAAGGTTGACCTGGATGACCCGGTTGAAATTCTCGGACGGCCAGGGCCCCTCACGACCGAGCGTACGACCGGCCGTCGCAATGCCGGCACAGTTTACTGCCAACGTAATGCCGCCCATGAAATCGTCTGCCGCCTTGATCGCGGCTTTGACGGAGTCTTCACTTGACACGTCCGTATTGACGTAGTGCGCATCCACGCCGAGTTTCGCAGCGGCAACTTCGCCGTGTTCGTCGTTAATATCGAGAATAACGACCTGGCCGCCGGCCTTGATTACGCGCTCGGCTGTCGCCAGCCCGAGCCCGGACGCGCCGCCAGTAATGACGGCTTTGGCACTGGATAATTGCATTCGGTATCCCCTTCTTATTCGATTTCGAGAGCGATGGCGGTCGCTTCGCCACCACCGATACACAAGGATGCGATGCCGCGTTTTAGTTTGCGGGCATGCAGTGCGTGCAGCAGCGTCACGATGATTCTTGCGCCGCTGGCGCCGATGGGATGGCCCAGCGCACAGGCGCCGCCGTTGACGTTTACCTCGGCGTGATCCAGACCGAGGTCTTTCATTGCCGCCATGGTAACGCACGCAAATGCTTCATTGATTTCGTAGAGATCCACGTGGCCGGGATCCCAGCCGAGCTTCTCGTGTAACGCCCTGATTGCAAAAATGGGGGCCGTCGTGAACCATTCGGGCGCATGGGCAAAACCTGAATGGCCAGCGATTGTAGCGAGCGGTTTGAGACCGTGCCGCCTGGCTTCGCTTGCACTCATCAGAATGAGCGCCGCGGCGCCGTCCGAGATGGACGATGAACTCGCGGCCGTGACCGTGCCGTCTTTTGCAAAAGCGGGCCGCAGTGTCGGAATCTTCTCGAGGCTTGCCGCCGCCGGCCCGTCGTCGTCGCTGACCGTGACATCGCCCTTGCGCGTTTTCATGGTTACGGGTGCGATTTCTGCTTTGAACGCGCCGCTGGAGGCGGCATCGCGTGACCTCGTCACCGATTCAATCGCGAAATTATCCTGATCCTCGCGGCTGAAGTTGTATTTCTTTGCCGTAACTTCGGCGAAGTGGCCCATCATGTTGCCGTCGAACGGGCTCTGCAGTCCGTCAAAAAACATGTGGTCGAGTACTTCCTGATGGCCGATGCGGTATCCGCTTCGGGCTTTGGGCATGAGGTACGGCGCGTTTGTCATCGATTCCATCCCACCTGCCACGACGACGCCGGCACTGCCGACCTTGATCAGATCATGAGCCAGCATCGCCGCCTTCATGCCCGAGCCGCAGACCTTGTTCAATGTCGTACAACCGGCACTCAGCGGAATACCGGCGCCGAGCGCTGCCTGGCGGGCAGGTGCCTGGCCGAGGCCCGCTGGAAGCACACATCCGAGGAGGACCTCGCTGATCGTGCCAACGTCCGTGCCCGATTCCTCGACACAGGCCGTTATCGCCGTCGCTGCCAGTTCCGGGCTTTGCGCATCCGAGAGGGAGCCCTGGAAAGCGCCCATCGGTGTGCGTTTGGCAGCGACAATCACTACGGAGTCAGAACTCATTTTTCATCTCCAAGGGACAGAGGACCGCCAAGCGAGAGGGATTGGTACTTTCCTGCAAAAATTCTCGCGGCGCAATACTATGGATCAGTTAGTCGAGGCTTCTTCGGCACCGCCGGGTGGCAGCAACAGGTCCGGCTCATCCAGGACGTCGAGAATTCGTTGCCGGGCTGCTTCGGCGAGCGTGCGGTTGTCGGCAAAGTCCGGATCGCCGGGTGCGATAGCGGGCAGGATCTGGATTGTCAGCGGTACCGGCCAGGGCAGGTGTCGGCCCGAAGGCAACATGTCGCGGGTACCACTGATCGCAACCGGCACAACCGGTAATGCTCCCCGGACTGCCGCGACGAAAGCGCCAGGCCGGAAGCGACCGACGCCTGGTTGTTTGCGAAACGTCCCTTCCGGAAAGAATGCCAGCGATTCGCCACCCTGGGCAGCCTTGACGATGTGCCTTGCGTCACGCGTGCTGCCAGATTGCTCGGACCGTTCGACAAATTTGGCGCCCGAGCGTCGCAACAGAAAATGAGCAATTGGAATGTCCCGCAATTCGCCCTTGATCACGAAATTGAAACGGCCTGGCAGGTATCCTTTCAGCAATGGCCCATCGACGTAACTGGCGTGATTCGCCACGACAATGCAGTCTCCGGCCGGCAGGTTGTCCATGCCAATGACGTTGACCTTGACGCGCGGCATGATGAACACGGCCCTGGAGGCCAGGCCGGCAAGTTTCTGGCGACGTGCCTTGCCCGGAACCAGAATTGTGGAAAGGAGAGCGAGCAGGGCGGCGATGGCAAACGACAACCAGGCGAGGATTCCCCAGACAGCATAAAGGCTGCGTGTGACCCAGTTCACTTTATGTTAACGCCTTCATTAATCTGTGACGGCGGTCACGCCCGCTGATGTGCATCGTCAGCATACTCAGAATCCTTGGAAAATCCGTCGCTTGGCAATGCTTTGGTCATTCTGCGCGGCGCGACTGATACAACGATCCGATTTTCGGAACGGCGTATGCTAACAGTCTGCCGGCAGGGTTGGGATAGGCAAAGGCATCGCGGCATAGGGATTACGCGACAAACCAGTTGGATCATATGGGCAGTAGCAACAAGACAAGCAAGCCGGAAACACAGACGGTGCAACGCTCGGAAGAGCTTGTCGATCGTTTTCTTGATGCCATTTGGATGGAACGCGGCCTGTCCAAGAATACGTTGGGCGCTTATCGCGCCGACCTGATGACGCTGGGTCGCGGGCTGTCGGAGATGGACAAGTCCATCGAAATGGCCGACAAATCGGATTTGCTCGACTTTATCGCGAAACGCGTCGAAAGCGGCGCCAAACCGCGTTCAACGGCCCGGCAGTTGTCGAGCTTCCGTCGTTTCTTCCGTTACATCATGCGCGAAGGCATGCGGGGTTCAGATCCGACGGCAGACATCGAGATGCCGAGAATTGGACGTTCTTTGCCCAAAACGCTGTCCGAGGACGAAGTCGACTCCTTGTTGAACGCACCGAATACCGACGAACCGCTGGGTCATCGTGACCGGGCCATGCTGGAATTATTGTATGCGACGGGCCTTCGGGTCTCTGAGCTGATCAACCTGCGCCAGTCACAGGTGAACTTCAATCAGGGCGTGTTACGCATCATTGGCAAAGGCGATCGTGAGCGCCTGATACCGCTGGGTGAAGAGTCGCAGCGCTGGTTGCAGGAGTTCATTGCCGGTCCGCGTATGGAAATACTGCTTGAGCGCCAGACGGACTATCTGTTTCCGACACGCCGCGGCAATAGCATGACACGCCAGGCGTTCTGGCACATCATCAAGCGATATGCCGAGAAAGCCGGCGTGCATCAGAAAATGTCGCCACACAGTTTGCGGCACGCGTTTGCGACGCATCTCCTGAACCGCGGCGCAGACCTCAGGGTCGTACAAATGCTGCTGGGTCACAGCGACCTGTCCACAACGCAGATCTACACTCACGTAGCGCGTGAGCGGCTCAAAGAGCTGCATGGCGAGCACCACCCCCGCGGTTGATCCCTAAAGGCCGAGAATAAGGCGCTGGCAGGCCGCGCGTTTGCTAGACTCCCTCCTTTGCGGAACCGGGGTCGACAATCCGGGTCCACTACTACTAGTCGGCAACAACCCCTGCAGGAATGTACTTCAATGACTCGTACTAATTACTTTGGATCGAAGTTGCTGGCCGGCGTGGTAGCAATGTTCTGTTACGTCGCGTTTGCACAGGCCGCCGACGATGCTGCGGCGCTGGATGAGGTGCGCGCCAAGATGTCAGACATGTTTGAGTCCATCGAACCGGAGAATATTACTTTCAGCCCGGTTGATGGCTGGTTCACGATTCAGCAGGGCTCGATCATTGCCTATGTGTCGGACGATGGCCGCTACCTGTTGCAGGGCGATCTCATCGACCTTGAGCGACAGGTCAACTTGAGTGAGCTGAGCCGCAACGATGCGCGGCGCGAACTGATAGCAACGCTGAAAGATGATGAGGCGATTCTTTTTTCGCCGGCCGACATGAAATATTCGGTCACGATCTTCACGGATGTCGAATGCACCTACTGCCGCAAGATGCACAGCCAGATTGACGAGTACCTCGACAAGGGCATTCAGGTGCGCTACGCGCTCTACCCGCGGAATGGGCCGGCATCGAAGTCGTGGAGTACGTCGGAAAAAGTGTGGTGCGCAAAAGACCGTAACAAGGCGCTCACGGCAGCGAAGTTGGACCGTGAATTCGAAACATCACAGTGTGATGCGGCGATGGTCAGTAACCACTATCGCGTCGGACGCGACATCGGTCTGAGCGGCACGCCCGCGATCGTCCTGGATGACGGCACGTTGATCGGCGGCTACCTGCCGCCCGCGCAGTTGAACCTGCGCCTGCAACAGAACGCGCTTGAGCCGTAGTTCGTCAGGACCGCGAACGCCTTAGCTCGTGAAAATGCACGCCGTTGAAAGTGCCACGGTCTTCAAAATACTTCTTTAGTGCGAACTTGCCGCTCTGAAAGGCGATTTCGTCCCACGGTATTTCGTCTTCACTGAACAAACCGACCTCGAGACTTTCCTCCCCGACGCCGTAATCGCTGACGAGTTTTCCCGAAAAGAAGATATGCACCTGGCCGGCATCAATGACGTCGACAGAGGCGAACAGGTGACCGAGTTCAACCGTCGCACAGGCCTCTTCCAGGGTCTCGCGGGCGGCTCCACCGGCCATGGTTTCGCCGAGCTCCATAAACCCGGCAGGCACTGTCCAATATCCGTAGCGCGGTTCTATCGATCGTTTGCACAGCAGGACTTTGCCATTGCGCTCGGCGATGCAGCCGACCACGATCAGCGGATTTTGATAATGCACCATGCCACAGTCATCGCAGACCCAGCGTTCGTGTGTGTCTTTTTCGGGGGTCTTGCGACTGACCGGGCCCCCGCAGCTTGAACAGTATTTCATCGTATTCCTGTGGTGCCGGGAGGGGGAATCGAACCCCCACTTCCTTTCGGAAACCGGATTTTGAATCCGGCGCGTCTACCAGTTCCGCCATCCCGGCATGTCTTGCTGGACGGGCACTCAACCACCGCCCCCGCTCGAAAGGCGCACAGTATATGCGCGGATGCGCGCCTGTGCGACCCTTTGCGCCGCAGAAGCATCTAAGATTCCAGGTATGAGCAAGTTTGCGGACATTGAGATTGATCCGGGCATCGTCAAACGAGCGGCGCGGGGCGATGCACGGGCGCATGAGATTATTTATCGCGCGTTTGCCACCCCGGTCTACTCGATTTGCCTGAGGTTCACGAAAGTGCCGGCACATGCCGAGGACCTCGTCCAGGAGACCTTTATTGAGGTCATGCGATCGATCGCCAGGTTCCGCGGCGAGGCTGCGCTGGGCAGCTGGATCCGGCGCATCGCCGTAAGCAAAGCGCTTATGTTCCTGCGCTCGGCCTGGACGAAACGCGGCCAGTCGCTGGGCGATGACTGGCACGACGTTACCGAAGGCCCGGCCGTGAGCCACGGGGTGTCGAGCCATCCCGACGATGCAATGGATCTCGATGCGGCATTGGCGAACCTGCCGGACGTTGCACGCGCCGTCGTCTGGTTGCATGACGTGGAAGGATTTACACACAAGGAAATAGCAGCGCTGATGGGCAAGACCGAAAGTTTTTCGAAGTCGCAGTTGTCGCGTGCGTATGCGCGCCTGCGGCCGATGCTCGCAGTCGCAGACAGCAATACACAGCCCGACGGCGCGGTGGCAAGGAGTTACTGAGATGAGCAGTGACCAGAAGGATGAAGAGATGATTTGTGCTTTGACAGCCGATGAACATGACGCATTGCAGCAGGGACTCCGCGGGCTTAAAGACACGATGCCGCCACGTGCCGTCTGGAACCGGATTCGTGAGCAGGCCAAAGCCGAGGGACTGCTGCAGAAAGCGCTGGTGAGCAGGCGTACAACCTGGTTTGCCGGTGCCGGCGTAGCGGCCGCTGCCCTTTTGGCTGCGCTGATCTTCCCCGGTCTCGTCAATCCGCCGGCCGAGACATTCCCGGTTGTGCCTTCGAACCTGCCAACGAACACCGCTGAGCTCTCGACCTTGCAAACACTCATGGTGCAATCGCGGCAACTCGAAAGGGACCTGCGGTCATTGCCGGACGAACCTCGTGTCATGCGAGCCAGTACGGTTGCAACGATCTCCGATCTGGAGGACCGCATAGCGGCTATCGATTACCAGTTGAATAACCCGGATGTGCAGATGACGTCCGATGACAAAGAGCTTTTCTGGCGCGAACGCGTCAGGTTGATAAATTCGCTGCTGCAGTTGCGTTATGCGCAAGCGCAACGAGCAGCATTTTGATCCAGGAGTAACGACCGATGAAGATGTTGAAAGTAGTGTTACCAGCCGCAGCAGCCTTGCTGTTTGCGAGTTATGCATTTGCGCAAAGTGACGAACAGAATAGCGCGCGCGAAGCCGAGGCCAGGGAAGCCGAAATGGAGCAGAGGCTGATGGAAGCCGAAGAGCGCATGGCCGAAGCGGCGCGTCAGATCGCCGAGATTACCAGTAAGCGCTTGCCGCGCATGGCCGAAATCGAACGACGTTTCGAATTCTCCGATAAACCGCGGCTCGGCGTCGCGATTGACGGCCAGCAGCGACAAGGTCCTGTCGAAGGTGTGGCCATAATGGGCGTGACACCCGGCAGTGCCGCCAGCGATGCAGGTATTCGGGCCGGCGACGTGATCACGGCGATAAACGGTGAGTCACTGAGCGCTGACAGCGCCGATGTGGCTAACAAGCGACTGCTCGATTTCATGGTGGGCGTTGAAGCAGGCGATGTATTGAAAGTCGAGTATCTTCGTGATGGCAAGGTAGGCTCGGTCGAAGTGGAACCCCGGGTCGTCGAAAGACACAAGTTTGTCTGGCAAGGCGACGGCGGCCCACGTTTCAATGTGCCGAACGCGCCCGGCGCGCCGGGGCTGATGGAAAAGTTCAAGATGGAGTTCGGGTTTCCCTGGGCGGGAACCGGTCTCGGTGAGCTGGAGCTGGTCGAACTCAACGAAGGTCTTGGCCGATACTTCGGCACGGCCAGCGGATTGTTGGTTGTCAGTGCGCCGAAATCGGATGCCTTCGGGCTTCAGGAAGGTGACGTGATTCAGAGCATTGACGGCCGGGAGCCCAAGGATGCACGTCACGCGATGCGCATATTGAGTTCCTACCAGGGCGGCGAGAAGTTGAAGCTCGGTATCATGCGGGACAAGAAGAAACGCACCCTCGATATCGAGATCCCGGCGGATCAACGCGGTGCGTTGTTCGATGGGCATGTTCCTGCGGCACGCCCGGCGAAAGCCCCCGTACATCGACACGCCCCTCGGCCGCCGGCTCCAACGACGCGGACCTGAGAACAAGCGGCGCGAACGGAGCGCTGAGCAGAAATCACCCGGGCGTGCATGGCTTTGCTACCATGCGCGCCCATGTTGATTTCGGACTTTGACTACGATCTTCCCGATTCGCTGATCGCGCAGTATCCGCCAACGGATCGCCGCGATAGCCGCCTGCTGGTCGTGGCTGACGGCATCGATGACCGCCGCTTTTCCGACCTGCCGGCGCTGCTCTGTCCGGGGGACTTGCTGGTCTTCAACGACACCCGTGTTATCAGGGCGCGCCTTGCCGCGACAAAGGAAACTGGCGGACGCGCCGAATTACTGCTTGAACGCGTGGCGGGCGATCGCACCGCCGTTGCTCATATTCGTGCGAGCAAGTCGCCGAAAGCAGGCAGCCGCTTGCTGCTGCCCGGTGACGCCGAAGCCGAGGTTACGGGCAGGGAGGGCGAGTTTTTCGCTTTGACGTTCTCTGTTGATGTCATGCCGTATCTGGAACAGTACGGCGAAGTCCCGCTGCCCCCGTATTTGAATCGCGACGCCGACGAGTCTGACATCGATCGCTACCAGACCGTCTATGCCAGAGCTCCGGGCGCAGTCGCCGCACCAACGGCAGGTTTGCACTTCGACGAAGCAATGCTTGCCGAAACACTGGCTGCGGGAATTGGGCACGCATGGGTAACGCTACACGTCGGTGCGGGGACCTTTCAGTCGCTTCGTGAAGAGCACATGGAAGAGAACAGGCTGCACAGCGAGCGGGTTGAAGTCAGCCAGCAGTGCTGCAACGCCGTGCGTGCGACGCGGGCCAGCGGTGGTCGCGTCATTGCGGTCGGTACTACATCCGTGCGCGCACTTGAATCGGCGTCCGCATCGGGCGAGCTTTGTCCTTTCAACGGTGAGACCGATTTGTTCATTCTGCCGGGATACGAATTTCGCAGCGTCGATGCCATGATCACGAACTTCCATCTGCCACAGTCGTCGCTGCTGATGCTGGTGTCCGCTTTCGCCGGAAAAGAACGCATACTGGCTGCCTACCATCATGCTGTGCGTGAGAAATACCGCTTCTTCAGTTACGGTGACGCAATGTTTCTCACGCCAGGCAAGCGCGCATGAAGTTCACCGTCGCGGAGAAGTCTGGTGCGGCACGCTGCGGCACGCTCGAGTTTCGTCGTGGCGAGGTGCAGACACCCGCATTCATGCCGGTAGGTACCTATGGCACAGTCAAGAGCGTAACGCCGGAAGAAGTTGCGGCAGACGGCGCGCAAATAATCCTCGGAAATACCTTTCACCTTATGCTCCGGCCTGGCACAGAAATCATCCGCAAGCATGGCGGGCTGCACGAGTTCATGAACTGGCGCCAACCGATCCTGACCGACTCGGGCGGGTTCCAGGTGTTTTCGCTGGCCGCGATGCGCAAACTCTCGGAGGAGGGCGTGCGTTTCCAGTCGCCGGTCAACGGCGACGAGGTTTTCCTGACGCCCGAAAAGTCCATCGAGGTGCAGCACGATCTCAATGCTGATGTCGCGATGATATTCGACGAATGCACCCCGTACCCGGCGAGCGAGAGTGAGGCGCTCTCCTCAATGCAATTGTCGTTGCGCTGGGCGATGCGCAGCCGGCGTCGGTTTGATGAACTCAAGAATGAAGAACCCGATCGCGGCGAGGCGCTTTTTGGCATCGTGCAGGGCGGCATCTACGATGCCCTGCGGCAAGAGTCGCTGGATGGTTTGACAGAAATAGGCTTCGACGGTTACGCAGTCGGGGGCCTGGCCGTTGGCGAACCGGAAGACGAACGTCATGCCGTACTCGATGCGCTGATTCCCCGAATGCCCGATGCTGCGCCCCGTTACCTAATGGGTGTCGGTACGCCTGTTGATATTGCTGAGGCCGTGTTGCGCGGTATCGACATGTTCGATTGCGTCATACCGACGCGCCATGCGCGGAACGGCCAGCTATTCACGTCACGCGGCACCGTCAGGTTCCGGCACGCGCAATACCGCGACGACACCTCGCCGCCGGACCCGGACTGCAGCTGTTATACCTGCGCGAACTACAGCCTTTCCTACCTGAGACACCTCGTCAAATGCGGCGAGATACTGGGACCGCGTCTCGCGACTATTCATAACCTTCATTATTATCAGCAAGTTATGAAGAACATCAGGGATGCGATCCGTGCCGGAACGCTGCTTGACCTGGTGGCCGGCCTGCGCGTGGCTTACGGGTAATAGATCCGGGGTAGCCAGCCAGGCTTGGCTTTTCCGAAGTCACCCCCACGTCAACGGCTTGTGCCATAATACCGCGCTTGATTTCGGGGCAGTCCCCCGACACCCCGTAAAACGTCAGTTTCGAATTCAATCTCAAATCTTGGATATCTAATGGATTTCTTCATTCAGAACGCATACGCACAGGGCGCGCAGCAGGGCAGCTCGACCAGTTTTTTCATCATGATGGCGGTGATGTTCGCTGCTTTCTATTTCCTGCTGATCAGGCCGCAACAAAAAAAACAGAAAGCGCATACAGAGCTCGTATCCGGACTCTCGGTCGGCGATGAAGTACTCACCGCCGGGGGCATTCTCGGCAAGATCACCGGTGTCAGCGAGCATTACGCCGTTGTCAAGATCAGCGACAGCACGGAAATAAAGATTCAGAAGAGCAGCGTGTCGATGGTTGTACCGAAAGGTACTTACGACGAAGCCTGAACCGGCAACGGCAAACTACTATGAACAAATACCCCTGGTGGCTGAACGCACTGGTTCTTGTCATTTTCCTGGCGGCCTGCCTGCTCGCTGTGCCTAATATTTACGGCAGCGTCGAAGCCGTGCAGATTGCGGACAGCGACGGAGGCGCTTACGACGAGGCGAAGCTTGAAGAGTTCGTGCGCGTTGTCGAAGGCGCCGGCATCACGCCGGAGGCTTCGTATCTGCACGATGGTCGCGCCGTGATTCGGTTCCAATCGACCGAAGACCAGGAGACAGCGGGCGAGCGCCTGCGCAGCCAGTACTCGCGCCAGGCAAATGTCGCGACGACCCTGACACCCAAGTTGCCGAAGTGGGTTCGTGACCTGGGGCTCAGCCCGATGAGTCTCGGCCTGGACCTGCGTGGTGGCGTTTATGTCCTGCTCGAAGTTGACATGAACACCGCGATCGAAAGTCGAATGGCGCTGTACGAGCAAGACTTCGACGAGCGACTTCGTGAAGCGAGAATCCGTCACCGCGTTGACCTCAATGACCGGATCATCACGATTCGTCTCACCGGTGCCGAAGACGTTCAGGCGACGCGCGCGATTATCGAGCGCGCGGATCCGGATGTCCTTGTCCTCGATGGGGACGACGGCAAGTCCCTGACAGTTCGCATGACGGAGACGCAGATCAAAGAGCGGCAGGATTTTGCGATCGAGCAAAACCTCACGACGCTGCGAAATCGCGTTAACCAACTTGGTGTTGCCGAGCCGCTCGTGCAACGACAGGGTGTTGACCGGATCGTCGTACAGTTACCGGGCGTTCAGGACCCTAATCAGCTCAACAAGATTTTGACGGCAACGGCGACGCTGGAGTTTCGCCTCGTCGATCAGTCGGGCGACGAGCCTGGATCACGACGTTACCCGGGACGCGGTACTGAGGATGCGCAGGTTCTGAAACGCCAGGTCATTGCTTCAGGCGACCAGATAATCGACGCGAAATCGGGATTCAGCGAAGGCCAGCCGGCGGTGTTCATTACACTCGATTCTGCCGGCGGTGAGCGCATGTTGCAGACGACGATGGAAAACCTGAACAAGCCCATGTCCTCGGTGTTCATCGAAACGCGCCGCGAAACGGTCATGCAAAACGGGGTTGAGGAGCAACGCACGGTCAAGATCGAGGAAGTGATCAATACTGCGACGATTCGCGGCGTATTCAAGAATAGCTTCCAGATCACGGGGCTGACCCCAATAGAGGCACGCGATCTCGCGCTGTTGTTGCGTGCCGGTGCGCTGGCAGCGCCCGTGTACAAGATTGATGAACGCACGATAGGACCGAGCCTCGGTCAGGACAATATCGATCGCGGCTTCAACGCAATCAAGATCGGCTTCCTCGCCGTCATCATATTCATGGCGATCTACTACAAGGCATTCGGGCTGATCGCCAACATCGCGCTTTTTTCGAACCTGATCTTTATCGTTGCCATGCTCTCGTTCCTGCAAGCGTCCCTGACGTTGCCGGGTATTGCGGGCATCGTTCTGACGGTCGGTATGGCCGTCGATGCCAACGTGCTTATATTCGAGCGAATACGTGAAGAGATTACAGCCGGCTCGTCACCGCAAAACGCGATTCACTCCGGTTATGAAAAAGCACTGTCATCGATTACCGACGCCAACATCACAACACTGATTGCCGCCATCGTTCTCTTCGGCGTCGGTACCGGGCCGATCAAGGGATTCGCAATCACACTGATGCTCGGCATTATCACCTCGATGTTTACGGCAATCGTGGGGACGCGTTCCATCGTCAATCTCATATTCGGCGGGCGTAAACTGGCGTCGATTCCGGTCTAGGAAATTACAGCGATGAAACTGATCAAAGAAAAGACAAATATCGATTTCCTCGGCCAGACGCGCCGCAAGATCGCATTGTCGATATCCGCAATGCTGGTAGTGGTTTCCCTGGTATCCCTGGCAACGCGTGGCCTGGAGTTCGGTATCGATTTCACGGGCGGGATCCTGCTGGAAGTGGGTTATCCACAAGCTGCAAATCTCGACGATATTCGCAGTAACCTCAGTGCTGCGGGGTTTCCAGATGCGCAGGTGCAGCGTTTCGGCAGGGACACCGACGTCCTCGTCCGCCTGCCGCCGCAGGCGGGTAATGAGGCCAGCGAAGTTCGGGAGAAGTTGCAGCGGACTCTGCAGTCGAACGGCGAAACGATCGATCTTCGCCGCGTCGAATTTGTCAGCGCCCAGGTCGGCAGCGAGCTCGCAGAACGCGGTGCGCTGGCGATGGTCATCGCCCTGCTCATGATTTTTGTGTATGTCATGGTTCGCTTCCAGTGGAAGTTCTCCGCGGGTGCCGTGGCCGCACTCGCACATGATGCGATCGTTACCGTGGGCTTCTTCTCCGTCTTCGGCTTGCCGTTTGATCTCACGGTCGTTGCGGCCGTACTTGCGGTAATCGGTTATTCGCTAAACGATACGGTCGTTGCGTTTGACCGGATTCGCGAAAACTTTTTCTCGTTACGCGGTATGTCAGCAGAACTGGCGATGAACGTCTCGATCAATGAAATGCTGGCGCGTACCTTGATTACCGGACTCACAACCTTGCTCGTGCTGGTCGCTCTGCTGACGCTGGGTGGCGAGTCGATTGCGCCGTTCTCGATTGCCCTGATCGTGGGAATCATTATCGGTACTTACTCGTCGATTTATACGGCGAGTGCGACGGCGCTGGCGCTCGACGTCAATGCGCAGGATCTGATTGAGCCGATCAAAGATCCGACTCTTATCGACGATCTTCCCTAGCCCTCGACCGGCCAGCCACCCAACTTCCCAAGCGAGGGGCCCCGATTCGGGAGCTCCTCTCGCTTAAGCTCGCTCGGCGTCCTGCCTCGCTCGCATCGGGCTACGCTTGCTTTGGCGTCCATGCGTCGCTGCGCTACGCACGACGCTTGAGGAGCTCCCCAACCGGAGCCCCTACATGACCTGTCGTGTCCCGCCTGCTTCACACAGCACGATGTGGCAGCGGCGGTGAGTGCCGGGGTGTCTCACAAAGCGAGTTTGCGAAGCAGCTGTCCGAGCGACTGAGATTCCCCGGCGATCGACGCCGCGGTCAAAATGGTGTGTGGCTGGAGTGTGGGTTAAGCCTTTTGCAGGATGGCTTTGATGTCGTTGGCACAGAGTTTGGCGAGGTCCTTGTAGATCTTCGGGGTGCCGCAGAGTATGTGCCCCGTATCGAGATAATTCTCGCCGCCATCGAGTGCACTCACGATGCCGCCCGCTTCCCGGATGATCAGCGAACCTGCCGCCATGTCCCACGGCGCGAGTCCCGTCTCCCAGAACGCATCGAGTCGTCCTGCCGCGACGTAGCAGAGGTCCAGTGCCGCGGCGCCGGGTCGGCGCACGCCGGACGTATTTCTAACGACTTTGCCCAGCATACGCAGGTAGGGGTCCAGCTCGCTGTCGGCCTGGCGATAGGGAAAGCCTGTGCCGACCAGCGCGCGTTCGAGCTCTTTCTGGCCACTGACGCGGATCTTGTGATCGTCGAGCTGTGCGCCGTTGCCGCGCGTGGCCGTGAACAACTCCTGGCGCAGTGGGTCGTAAACGACGGCGTGCTCCATACGGCCATTGACCTGCACGCCAATCGAAACAGCAAACACCGGGAATCCGTGCAGGTAGTTGGTCGTGCCATCCAGCGGATCGATGATCCAGACGGTGTCGGCGTCTTCATTGCCCTGTGCGCCCGACTCTTCGGCGAGTATGGCGTGATCGGGGTAATGCTTCAGGATGACACCGATGACGGCGCGCTCAGCCGCGCGATCCGCTTCGCTGACGTACTCGTTGTGGCCTTTCTGTTCAACCTTGAGCTTCTCGAGCTTCACCAGGTTCCTGATCAGTGTGCCACCGGCGCGGCGCGCCGCCATTACCGCTACGTTGAGTAGTGCATGCATGAAACGATTCCGCCAATGTCAAAGAACTGGGCAAATCCATTGCCTCTGATGTCGCTGGGACTGTCAGGGCAGGCCGCCGGGGCGCTAGAATAGCGGACTTTTAGTCACCTGTCGTCCAGAACGCCGCCTATGTCGATTCGCATTGTCCTCGTCGGAACCACGCACCCCGGAAATATCGGGGCAGTTGCGCGTGCCATGAAAAACATGGGGCTAAGCGATCTTGCACTCGTCAACCCGCGATATTTTCCGCACGAGGACGCCACGGCTCGTGCATCCGGTGCGACCGATATTCTTGACAATGCAATGATCGTGTCGAGCCTTGCCGATGCGCTGGCGGATTGCGTATACGTTGCGGGCGCGAGCGCGCGCTCGCGAACCATCAGTTGGCCGAGCATGGGACCTCGTGATTGCGCGGAGCGCATGACCAGCGAATGCAGCGAGGGCAACGTAGCGGCGGTTTTCGGGCCGGAAAAGACCGGCCTGCACAACGATGACCTCGATCTGTGCCATACGCTGCTGACGATACCGACAGATCCCGGATTCAGCTCATTGAATCTCGCGATGGCCGTGCAGGTGCTGACCTATGAACTTCGTGTCGCAAGCATGTTGCACGCAGGCCCGGCGTTCGAAAGCGAGGCGCCGCCCGCCACGCACGAGGAAATGGAACATTTTTACACGCACCTCGAGCGGGTACTCGAAGACATTCGATTCCTGGACCCGGAAAATCCAAGACATCTCATGCGCCGCTTGAGACGGCTCTTTATCCGTGCGCGTCCAGACAAGAACGAGGTCAACATACTGCGCGGTATCCTCACGGCAATCGATCGCAAGGAATCGTCCGACTGATGGCGAAGGACTTCATCTATCTCGACTACGCGGCTTCAACTCCGGTGGACCCGCGTGTTGCCGAACACATGCACGAATGCCGCGAGTCCGGGTATGCCAATCCGTCTTCGAATCACATTGCCGGGCGAGTGAGTCGCGCGAATATTGAGCGTGCCGCAGAACAGCTCGCGGCGCTGCTGAATGTCGATCCCAAGACCCTGGTCTGGACCTCGGGCGCGACCGAATCCGATAACCTGGGAATAGCCGGTGCGGCGAGGTTCCGGTCGCATCGCGGGAAACACCTCGTCACCCTGCTGACCGAGCACAAAGCCGTGACGGATGTGTTTCACATGCTCGAGAAACAGGGATTCGAAGTGACCTGGCTCAAACCGGATGAAGACGGACGCCTGGACCCGGCAACATTCGCGAGCGAGCTGCGCGATGACACGCAGCTGGCATCCGTTATGTACGTTAATAACGAAACGGGCGTCACGCAGGACATCGAGACCATTGGATCGATCTGTCGAGAGCGCGACGTGCTGTTTCATGTCGACGCGGCGCAAGCGGTTGGCAAGATCCCGATCGATCTGCAGGCGCTGCCCGTCGACTTGCTGTCGTTGACGGCGCACAAGTTCTATGGTCCGAAAGGCATCGGTGCCTTGTATGTGGCCGACCGGCCCGGTTGCCGCGTTGAGCCAATTCTGTTCGGCGGTGGGCAACAGCAGCGGATCCGGCCCGGAACCCTGCCTGCCGATCTCATCGCGGGACTGGGTCTCGCGGCCGAAATCGCGCAGTCGGGCATCGAAACAGATCTCGGCCATCTGGGTAATCTGCGTCGCCGCCTCTGGGCCGGCATTCGGGATATCGAGGGCGTGCTCGTCAACGGCGACATCGAATCGGGTTTCCCGGGCATCCTCAATGTCAGCGTATCTGACGTCGAGGGAGAGAGCCTGTTGCTTGAACTGGAGCCCATCTGCGTGGCCACAGGATCGGCCTGCAATTCAAAGAGCCGGGAGCCCTCCTATGTATTGCGCGCGCTGGGGCGAAGCGACCTGCTCGCACAGAGCGCGATCCGCTTCAGCATGGGTCGGCCAACCACCGAGGATGAAGTCGAGTTTGCCGCCCGACGCTACCGGGAAGCCGTGACGCGCCTCCGGGACCTGGCACCGGCGGTGGCTCTGTGAGCGACGATCCATACAACGCGTTGGTCCGGGACCACTTCGCCAATACCGCGCACGCCGGTGATCTGCCCGGCGGCGTCACGGCGGATATCGACGAGCAGGGCATTCGCCTGAGGCTCTCCGCGACGGAGGATGAGGGGCGCATACAGTCTCTAAGGTTCCGCGCCTGGGGCTGTCCCCACGTGATAGCCGCCTGCGAGCGGTTCTGTTGCCAATACGAGGGCGAGCCTGGTGCGAGTCTCAGCGAGTTTCGGGCAGCGGACATAATGCGCGATCTGTCTGTACCTGTGGAGAAAACGGGACGTATACTTGTCCTAGAAGATGCGGTGCGGTCGCTTGGGCAGAGTTTTGGCGGCGGTTCTGTACCCTGACATAGTCGTATTCAAAGAGAGACTCAAATGGCGATATCGCTTACCCGTTCGGCCGCTGATCGTGTCCGTACCCACCTCGACCAGCGCGGCGCAGGAATCGGCCTGCGCCTGGGAGTTACGCAAACAGGTTGTTCCGGCTATTCCTATGTCATCAACTATGCCGACGAAATAGCCGACTCCGATGTCGTTTTCGAAGATAAGGGCGTCAAGGTCGTCGTGGACCCCGAAGCCCTGCAATTGATCGACGGTACCGAGGTCGACTTCGTCAAGAACGGCCTCAACGAGGCCTTTAGCTTCCGAAATCCCAATATTTCGGGCGAATGCGGTTGCGGCGAAAGCTTCAACGTCTGAAAGTGCCGTAGTAGTATTAACGGTTCGCATCGATTCGCCTGGCAGAATCGCCGGGTGCTGACTACCACCCATAAAGAACAGCAATAAAGGAAGCACTACATGGCCGTTGAACAAACGCTGTCCATCATCAAGCCCGATGGCGTGCAAAAGAACCTGATCGGCGAGATCTACAGCCGGTTCGAGAAAGCGGGGCTGGAAATCGTCGCCGCGCGCATGATGCATTTGACCAAGGAACAGGCGCGGGGATTTTACGCCGTGCACAAGGAACGTCCGTTCTTCAACGACCTGGTCGGCTACATGACTTCGGGTCCTGTCATCGTGCAGGCGCTGCGCGGTGAAAACGCCATTGCCAGGAACCGCGAAATCATGGGCGCGACCAATCCGGCCGATGCTGACCCAGGCACCATACGCGCGGACTACGCGGCGAGCATTGAGGAAAATGTGGTACACGGTTCCGATGCCGCCGACACGGCCGCTGCCGAAATCGCATTCTTCTTCGGCGATGACGGCGTTTGCCCGAGGACCCGCTGAGCGGAGCCGAGACCATGCCATCCACCGCAAGCAAAGTGAACCTGCTCGGATTGTCACAAGATGATCTCGAGCAGGTTTTTGTCGCACACGGCGAACAACCATTTCGTGCGCGGCAGCTCATGCAGTGGATTTACCAGCGAGGCGTCACCTGTTTCGACGATATGACGGATCTTGCAAAAACGTCGCGCGAGTGGCTGAACGCAGAGGCCGAAGTAGCGCTACCCGAAGTGCTGTCGCGTCACGACTCGGTTGACGGCACAATCAAGTGGCTGTTCGCCAGCGGTTCGGGGCAGGCAGTTGAAACGGTTTTCATCCCGGAAGCCGGTCGTGGCACGCTGTGCATTTCGTCGCAGGTCGGCTGTGCGCTCGATTGCGCGTTCTGTGCAACGGGTGCCCAGGGATTTAATCGTAATCTCTCGAGTGCCGAGATTATCGGCCAGGTGTGGCACGCGATTCAGGAATTGCCGCGACGCGAAAACGGCGAAGCTGCGGTAACAAACGTCGTTTTTATGGGCATGGGTGAGCCACTCGCGAATTATCGAAATGTTGTGCCCGTCCTGAAATTGCTCGTGTCCGACCTGGCTTTTGGCCTGTCGCGACGTCGCGTCACGCTCAGCACCTCCGGTATCGTGCCACTGATAGAAAAACTCGGTGATGACTGCAACGTGTCGCTCGCCGTATCGCTGCACGCGCCCAACGATGAGCTGCGGAACGAAATTGTTCCCATAAACAAGCTGCATCCGATCAACGCGTTGCTCGAGACGTGCTGGGCTTACACGGCGAAGCACGCAAATCGTTTCATCACGTTTGAGTACGTGATGCTGCGCGGCGTGAACGACTCGCTGGCGCATGCCGATCAGCTTGTTGAGTTGCTGAGAGACAAGCCGGCCAAGGTAAACCTGATCCCGTTCAACCCTTTCCCGGGCACGCAATTCAAGCGATCATCAGCCGATACGATTCGTCATTTTCAAACGCGTCTCCGGCAGCAGGGGCTCGTGGCGACGACGCGAAAGACGCGCGGCGACGATATTGACGCGGCGTGCGGACAGCTTGCCGGAAAAGTCAGCGATCGTGTACGCAGTCCATTGGGGCAAAAAACCATTGCTGACAAAAAGTCACGCAAGTCGACCATAGGGATGGCATCAGCATGAAAAAGAGCAAACTGTTACTGTCAGCGGCGCTGTGTTTTCTACTGCTGACTGCATGCATATCGTCGACTACGGGACGCGTGCCTCCGGAAAAAGATGAAGGGGATGCGGCGGAGCTGAATTACCAACTGGGCGCGCGGTACTACCAGAATGGCAACTACGATTTGGCGCGCGACCGGCTGTTATTGTCCCTCGAATTGAATCCGAAGAGTGCTGTTACACACTCGACGCTCGCCTTGACGTATGAGGCACTCGGTAATATCCGCCTGGCGACCGAGTCTTACGAACAGGCGGCGCGATTGGAGCCACGCGACTTCGGCTTGCAGAACACTTACGCCGTATTTCTTTGCAATCAGCGGGACTTCGATGCCGCGCAGAAGAACTTTGACAAAGCTGCCAGCCACCCTGAAAACGACAACGCAGAAGTGGCGTTGACGAATGCCGGTGTCTGTATGCTGCAGAAATCCGATCTCGCGGCGGCCGAACGTTACTTCCGCAAGGCGCTCGATCGCAAGTCCAATTACCCGGACGCGCTGTTGCAACTGTGCCTCCTGAAATTCAAGCAAGAAGACTACCTGGGGTCGAGGGCATTCCTGCAGCGGTTTGTTGTCGCCGGCAGGACAACAGCCGGCGTTCTCTACCTGGGCGCACAGATAGAACAGAAGCTGGGTGATGAGCGTGCTCGTACGGAGTTCGTCAACCAGTTATTGCGCGATTTCCCGACGTCGCCGGAAGCAAGAAAGGTCCTGGAAAGCGGCTAGCATGAGCGACGTCATCGACAAATCCGACGACGAGTCATCAGCGAGTGAGGCTGAGGGCCCGCTGGGTGGTGAGCGCCTGGCGGAAGCACGTCGCGCGCAGCAGATCTCGGTCCTTGAGATCGCCAAGGAGTTACACCTGGACGAGCCCAAGGTTCGTGCGCTCGAACGCAATGATTTCGACGTACTGGGCGCTCCTGTGTTTGCCAAAGGCCACTTGCGCAAATACGCACAGCTGGTGCAGGTCGATGAAAGCGACGTCATGGCTGACTACTACCAGCTGTGCCGCGCGTCGGCAATGCCGCCGGTCATATCAATGCGGCCGCGATCACGCCGCGAAATGTCGCCTGGTCCGTGGATTGCGGTAATTGTCGTCATTATTGTTGTAGCAACGGCTTACTGGTGGTTCACATCGCAGCCGGCTGTCGTCGAGCAGCCGTTGCAGGAATCGATGCCCCAGGAATCGATGCCCGAGGAACCGATACCTGGGGCATCGCTGCCTGCACCCGAACCTGAAGCATTGCCGCTGGAAGAACAGGAAGCTGTCGATGCAAGGGATGATGATTCGGCCGTGCTGCAGTCGGCTGTCGATACAGTGGAAACTCCTGATGCAGACGCTGCGCAAGGGCCGGAACCGGGTGACGGCCAGATGCAAATGCTGATTACCTACAGCGGCGATTGCTGGACAGAGATTTCGGATGCAAAGGGTCGCCGACTGTTTTTCGGTCTTGGAACTGACGGCCGTACGGTTGAACTCAGCGGTGAAGCGCCGTTCAATGTACTGTTTGGCAACGCCGCCAATGTCAGTATTCTGGTTAACGGCGTCGAACGTGCAATATCCGCTGCGGAGCGGCGCGGTAACACGGCGCGACTGACTGTCTCGGGCTCCTGAAGACACGTGAAACCCAGAGCGATTCGTGGAATGAACGACATCCTGCCGGAGGTCTCGGGGACCTGGCGGTACCTGGAGTCCGTTGTGCAGGAGATCGTGAGCTCCTATGGCTATTCCGAAATCCGTGTGCCATTGCTCGAGTACACGGAGCTGTTTCAACGCTCCATCGGCGAGGTAACCGACATCGTCGAAAAAGAGATGTACACGTTTCTGGATCGCAATGGCGAAAGCCTGACCCTGCGCCCGGAGGCCACGGCGAGTGTCGTCCGCGCTGGCATGACCAACGGCCTGTTGCACAATCAGCGTCAGAAGCTCTGGACCTCTGGCCCGATGTTTCGCTACGAAAAGCCGCAAAAAGGTCGTTATCGGCAGTTCCACCAGTTTGACGTCGAAGCGCTGGGCTACGAGGGTCCGGACGTCGACGCGGAACAGATTATCATGACGGCCCGACTCTGGCAGCGGCTCGGCATTTCCCGGCTTGAGCTGCAGATCAACTCGCTGGGCATGCCCGAATCGCGGCTGCGCTACCGGGCAGCGCTGGTCGAGTACTTCAATGGCGTGAAAAATCAGCTGGATGAGGATAGTATTCGCCGCCTCGAGCAAAACCCGCTCAGAATTCTCGACAGCAAGAACCCGGACTTGCAGGCCATTGTTGAAGCTGCCCCGGTCATGCTGGACTACCTCGACGAGGGGTCGACGATGCATTTTGCGGGGCTCAGGGCGTTACTTGACGCGGCTGGCGTGGCATACACGATAAACCCACGCCTGGTACGCGGCCTGGACTACTATTCGCGAACCGTGTTCGAGTGGGTCACTGACGCGTTGGGGTCGCAGGGCGCGATTTGCTCGGGTGGTCGGTATGACGGCCTCGTCGAGAAACTCGGGGGCCGGCCTACGCCAGCGATTGGATGGGCAATGGGTATCGAGCGTTTCGTTGCTTTGTACGAGGCGTGCGGCGGTGAGGCGCCGCAACAGAACGCGGATGTCTATGTTGCGGCCGTTGGCGAGGGCACGCTGACGCGGGCGTTCGCGCTCGCCGAAGAATTGCGGGACAAGATTCCCGGCATACGAGTCGAGGTGAACCTGGGCGGCGGCAGCTTCAAGTCTCAAATGAAGCGCGCGGACAAGAGTAACGCGACGTACGCATTGATTTTGGGCGAAAGGGAACTTGATGAAGGGCGTATCGGCATCAAACCGCTGCGCAGCAAAGAGGAACAGGAAAGTGTTGCACTGCACGAACTGGCGGCAACGCTGAACGACAGGTTGAACTAAGCGCCGGAGAATCCCGACGCACAGCAAACTAAAGGCAGTTTTGTGGACGATTTACTTTCAGAAAAAGAACAGATTGAACAGATTCGCTCGTGGTGGTCGGAGTACGGTGGCTACGTCATTGTCGGTGTGGCCGCCGGCGCATTGCTGCTGTTCGGCTTCAACTATTACCAGAACAGCAAGCTCACGGCCCAGCTCGAGGCATCGGCATTGTATGAGACGCTGACGAATCATGTCGTGGAAGGCAAGCTCGACGACGCGGAAATCGTTGCGGATCAACTTGCTACATCGTTTGCGAAAACGACTTATGCGGCGCAGTCAAGACTCGCCATGGCGCGACTGTATATGGACAGCAATCGTGACCAGGACGCAGCCGACGCGCTTACCGGGCTGCTTGCCGGCGCGGCCAGCGAGGAACTCAAAGCAGTCGCTCGCGCGCGTCTCGCGCGAATTCTTTTGTACCAGGACAAGCCTCAGGAGGTCGTCGACCTCCTCGAAGGCCAGGACAACCCGGCGTTTGCGGCCACCTACGGTGAAATCCTCGGTGATGCATACCTCGCGCTCGGCCGTATCGCTGACGCACAGGCGGCTTACCAAAGGGTACTGATGGACCCTCTGTCGCAGGGTACGGTTGATCAGCAGCTCGTGCAGTGGAAAGCGCTGGACTTGCCAGAAGTGCCGACGGAACAGCCACCAGCCGAACCTGCCGCTGAACCCGCAACTGAAGACGTTGTCGAAACAAGCGATTCTGATGATGTTGACGAGGCCGTTGAGTGAATAAAGCGTGGCGTATGATCGGTCTGATATCGGCAACAACGTTGCTGGCATCATGTGGACTTTTCAGTGACAAGGATGAAGAGCTAAAGCCAAAAAAGCTGGTCGACATTCAGCAAACCCTCAAGGTAAAGCGCTTGTGGAGTGCGAAAGTCGGTGGCGAATCCGAGTTTTTGCGCGTCGCATTGCGGCCGGTTGGCGACGGCAGTCGCATTTACGCGGCCAGCTACGATGGTGTTGTGTCTGCATTTGATCCGCAGAGTGGCAAGCAGATCTGGAGAACCAAGGTCGGCATGCCGCTCTCTGCGGGACCCGGCTTGGGCGAGGGCCGTGTTGTGGTTGTCTCCAAAGACGGTCATGCCATTAGCCTTGATTCAGGCTCCGGTGTGGAGCAGTGGCGCGTTGAATTAGACGGCGAGTCGCTGGCACGTCCGCTCATCAGTAGTGAGTTCGTCGTTTTGCAGACGATCGATAATCGCATGCGCGCGTTGTCGGTCTACGACGGGCGGGAACTCTGGGCGCTGGAGCAGTCGACGCCTGCGCTGACGATGCGCGGATCTGCGGATCCTGTGCTGGTCGGCAACACGGTGATTGGCGGTTTTGACAATGGCCGCCTGGTTGCTGCCAACCTGATCAGCGGAGACATTATCTGGGAATCCATGCTGTCACCGCCCAAAGGTCGTTCAGATCTTGATAGGCTGTCCGACATAGATGGCTCGATCGGAGTCGTTGGCCAGGACGTCTATGCGGCGGGCTACCAGGGCCGCCTCGCCGCCGTGGCGTCGGAGTCCGGCCAGGTACTCTGGAATCGCGGAATTTCCTCTTATGAGGGCGTATCTGCCGACTGGAACAGTGTCTATACGGCCAGTGCGGAAGGTGAGATCGTCGCATTATCGCGGCGCGACGGCACCGAGACCTGGCGCAACAATGACCTGCTACGCCGTGAACCAACGCTGCCGACACCATTTCATACGACGGTCGCCGTCGGCGACCTCGAGGGCTATGTGCATTTCTTCAGCAATTTGAACGGCACCGCGGTTGCCCGGATCAAGCTGGGTAAGTCCGCAATCACGAGTGCCCCCGTGGTCGTCGCGAATCGTCTGTATGTGCAGAGCGATTCGGGCAGCATCGCCGCCTACGAAGTTGTCGAGGATCGGCCGAAACGCCAGGCCCCCGACATCGCAGCCGACGAATCCTGACCGGCCGCGGTGAAGGCGCAATACCATGCTTCCCGTCATCGCCCTGATCGGCCGGCCCAATGTCGGAAAATCGACATTATTCAATCGTCTTACGCGCTCGCGTGATGCGCTGGTTGCCGACTATCCCGGTCTGACTCGAGACCGCCAATACGGTTTCGGCAAGCTTGGAACCATTCCTTACCTCGTTATCGACACGGGTGGCGTTGCCGGCGGCGAGGTTGGTATTCAAGAGGCGATGGTTGGGCAGACTGTGCGTGCCCTGCAGGAAGCGGATGCCGCGATTATCATGGTCGATGGTCGCAGCGGGCTCACAGCAGCCGATGAGCACGTAGCCGAACTCGCGCGAAAGCACGCCAGGAAGACCTGGTTGGCGGTCAACAAGGCCGAAGGCCTCGACGCCGATCTCGCGAGTGGTGAATTTCACGGACTCGGTCTCGGCGAACCCATCGCTGTTTCCGCGGCGCATGGTGATCGCATTGGCACGCTGATGGATGCGGTACTCGGCGACTTCGAGGCAGAGAATCCGGAGGAGGACGTTGACGACGACGACAAAGAGCTGCGCATAGCTGTCATCGGGCGGCCCAATGTCGGCAAATCAACACTGGCGAACCGCCTGCTGGGCGAAGAGAGACTCGTCGTCTTCGACCAGCCAGGCACCACACGGGACAGCGTCGCTGTGCCTTTCGAGCGCAACGATCGCAAGTATCTGCTGATCGACACGGCCGGCATCCGTCGCAAGTCCAGGGTTCACGAGGCGATTGAAAAATTCAGCATCATCAAGGCGCTGCAGGCAATCGAGCAGGCGCAGGTTGTTATTGCCGTGCTCGATGCACAGGAGGGCATCACCGAGCAGGACGTCAGCTTGCTGGGACTTGTACTCGAACGGGGCAGGGCGCTCGTTGTGGTTACCAATAAATGGGATGGCTTGTCAGCCTACGAGCGCAAGCGAATCCGCGATGAGCTGGACCGCCGTCTACCGTTCCTTGACTTCGCGGAGCGAATCACGATCTCGGCACTGCATGGCACCGCGGTCGGGGACCTGTTGCCGGCAGTCGAGCGCGCCTTTCGGGCCGCCAACAGTGATCTTTCGACGACGGAACTCACGCGGGAACTGGAGAGTGCCGTCATGGCGCACCCGCCGCCCATGGTGCGTGGCAGGCGCATTCGGCTACGCTACGCACACCAGGGCGGCCGCAATCCGCCCGTCATAGTGATTCACGGCAACCAGACCGACAAGTTGCCGGAATCCTACCGGCGCTACCTCATAAACCGCTTCCGTAAAGCGTTCAAGCTAAAAGGCACCCCGGTTCGCTTGGCGTTCAAGACGAGCAAAAACCCGTTCAAGGGTAAGCGTAACAAGCTGACCCCGCGGCAGGAACGCAGTCGCAAACGACTGATGAAACGGGTCAAGAAGTAACGGCAGCAGTTATACTGGATCGCAACAAGGGACCCGTTATGAGTTCGGCACGAAAAAGCGTCACGTTTGAAGGTCAGTTTCGCATGCACAGGGCGGGTTCGATCGAGTCGCCGACACTAGCATACGAAACGTGGGGTGAACTTAACGACGCCAAAGACAACGCGATCCTCATATTCACGGGACTATCACCGTCGGCGCATGCGGCTTCATGCGCTGAAGACCCGACGCCGGGTTGGTGGGAGGAGATGATCGGCTCCGGACTGCCGATCGACACCGATCGCTTTTTCGTCATCTGCGTCAATTCCCTGGGCAGCTGTTTTGGCTCCACGGGTCCGGCGTCCGTCAATCCACAGACGGGAGAGACGTATCGCTTAAGCTTTCCCGTGCTGACGCTGGAAGATATTGCCGAGTCCACCTGGCTGGTCGTCAAGTATCTTGGCATCGAGCAGTTGCATTCGGTCGTTGGCTGCTCGATGGGCGGTATGAGCGGTCTCGCGCTGTGTGTGCGCCACCCTGAATCAACGCGCTCGTTCGTGTCGATCTCGTCGGCCACCCGAGCCATGCCGTTCTCAATCGCCGTTCGTTCGCTGCAGCGCGAGATGATTCGCTCTGATCCAAAATGGAGGAAGGGCAATTACAAGGTTGGTGATCCACCGATTACGGGTCAACGACTGGCACGCAAGCTCGGCATGATTACCTACCGCTCGGCCGAAGAGTGGGCGCAGCGATTCGGACGTGAACGCTCGACGACACACGCTCGCATCGAAGACATGTTTGTCGCCGAGTTCGCGGTCGAGTCGTACCTCGAAAATCACGCGAACAAATTCACAGGCTCTTTCGACCCCAATTGTTACCTTTACCTGTCACACGCTTCGGATCTTTTTGACCTGGCCGAATACGGCGGTTCATTGAAATCAGGATTCAAGCGTCTGAATCTCGAACGAGCGCTGGTTATTGGTGTACGAACGGACATCTTGTTTCCGCTTGCACAGCAACGCGAACTGGCGGCGGGATTTTCTGAAGTTTGCAGGGACACACAGCTCAGGGAGCTGGATTGCATTCGCGGCCACGATTCGTTTCTCGTGGAAATGGACGCGTTCCGGCCCGTAATTTGTGAATTCTTCGACGCCTGTCCGCCGCTTACGGTTGTGGCAGCAGAATAGCCGGATCCACGGCCGTGGCATTGAGGTAGGTCCCGAAGTGCAGGTGTGGGCCTGTAACCCGTCCCGAGGCGCCGACCGCGCCGATCACATCGCCGGCATTGACCGCCTGACCCTCCTCGACGGCAATATCACTCAGGTGGCAGTACAGCGTCACGAATCCCTGACCATGATCGATGATCACGGTACTGCCATTGAAGAAGAAGTCGCCCGTTGTGGTGATGACACCGCTACGTGGCGCAATTATCGGCGTCCCCTCATTCGCCGCGATGTCCATTCCCTTGTGCGGGGAGCGCGGTTGCTCGTTAAAAAAGCGCCGTAAACCGAAACTGGAGCTTCGTGGCCCGTTGACCGGCGCTTCCAGCTCGATGCCGGCGGCGGTAGTTATCCGAAAGCGACCCAATGCGGCGTCGATGATCCTGCGTTCACGGGCGATCCGGTCAAGCTGCTCCTGGTCGGGCGTAACGTAACTCTTGTTCTTTACAGTCAGTCGCTGCTCGCGATACGCGTGTGGCACGATGTCGATTGCCATATCGTTGTCGCCAACTCGTATAGACAGTCCGCCGGATTTTGTATCCAGAGGGATGCCGACAACGGCGTGCCAACGATCGTTGCTGGTCATTATCAACAGCGGCTTGTCCTGGAATGAAACGGGCGGTGGCGGCTGATCGGCGCTGCCGACGTCGACGATTGCGATACCGCCTGGCCAGGGTGAGTGCTCCGGCAACGCGTAAGCCAATTCGGCGAGCATGACCGACGATACCAACGCCCAGCGAAGCAATGCGAGAAACCGACTAGTCATGGTCAATGACTTTCTTGACGGTCGCAACAAGTTCGCCTTTCGACAGTCGTGCGTGGATTTCTTCACCTCGACCGACATCCCGGGCACGCAGCAGCACTTTGTTGCTGCTCGCCTCGGTAACGATCGCGTAGCCCCGATCGAGAGTGGCGAGCGGGCTGACCGAATGTAGCGCGCGGCCGAGCAGGGCGGCGCGATGGTCGGCGGTCGACACGGTATTGCGGGTAACTGTGGCCAGCCGCTGCCGAAGTTCGGCAAGACGACCAATCCTGCGTTGTACCGAAATTGCGGGCGACAGTTGCACGAGCTGACCGCGAATTATCTGCAGCCGGTTGCTTTCTTGCAGCAGCCGCTGGCGCATGGCTGAGGCGACTCGCCCGCGGTTCTCGCGCAATACGTCGTGCTGACGGCGTAGCGTCGCCGCCGGGCTGGCGGCCAGCAGCCGCCGCCCGAGCCAGTCCATTTGCTGGGCGCGATCTTCCACGGCTCGCTGGCCGATTCGGCCCATGCGCATGGCCAGCGTTGCAACACGACGCTGCCAGTCGTGCTGGCTGGGGACGACGATTTCCGCGGCGCCGGACGGCGTGGGCGCTCGCACGTCGGCGACAAAGTCGGCAATCGTGAAATCCACCTCGTGCCCGACGGCGCTGATGACGGGCAGCGGACAGTCAGCGATGGCGCGGGCGAGCTGTTCATCGTTGAACGCCCACAGATCTTCCAGTGATCCGCCGCCTCGGGCGATAATTAGCACGTCGCATTCGTCGCGGCGCACCGCGTTCGCGAGCGCTTCGATCAGTTCACCCGGCGCGGCATCGCCCTGCACGGCGGCCGGGTAAATGACGACGGGTACGGCTGGAAAGCGCCGGCCAAGCACGCTCAAAATGTCGCGTATGGCCGCACCGCTCGGCGACGTGATGATGCCAATGCGATTTGGCAGCGTTGGCAAGGCCTGTTTTCGATCCTCGTCGAAAAGGCCTTCGTCCAGCAACTTCTTTTTGAGAGCTTCGAAGCGGCGCTTCAGAACGCCTTCACCGGCGGGCTCCATTTGCTCGACGATGAGCTGATAATTGCCGCGCGCCTCGTAAATGCTGACACGGCCATAAGCGAGCACATGGTCGCCGTTCTTGAAACCGATGGCCGGACCACGCTGTCGCTGGCGAAACCAGGCGGCGCTGACCTGGGCGCTGTCGTCCTTGAGACTGAAGTAGACATGCCCGGACGCCGGCCGCGAGAGGTTCGATATTTCTCCCTCGACCCAGAGGCGGGCGATGCCCTGCTCGAGCAGCGTCTTGACGCGCCGATTGAGCTGGCTGACGGAGATGGCGGCTTCGGCGGGCATTTTGCAAGTATATCGTTCTCATACATCGTTTACGCGCAAATCGCGCGCGCGTACAATTGATCGATTAACCACAACCGATCGAAGAATCCTCCATGCGAATCGCCAAGGAAGCCCTGACTTTTGATGACGTCCTCCTGCAGCCCGGTTATTCCGAGGTGCTGCCGCGCGAGGTGGACCTCAGCACGCCGCTGACACGGGAAATCCGGCTGAGTATTCCGCTGTTGTCGGCGGCGATGGATACCGTGACCGAATCGCGGCTTGCAATTGCGCTGGCCCAGGAGGGCGGGCTGGGCGTCATTCACAAGAACATGTCCGTCGAAGAGCAGGCGAGACAGGTGCTCATGGTCAAGAAGTTCGAGTCGGGCATGGTGCGTAACCCGATCACCGTAACGGGCGACATGTCGATTCGCGAGGTCATTGAACTGACGCGGGCCATGGGCATTTCCGGCGTACCGGTCGTTGACGGTCGCCAGACCGTCGGCATCGTGACGCATCGCGACCTGCGTTTCGAGACGCAGCTGGACGCGCCGGTATCGACCGTCATGACACCACAGGATCGACTCGTGACGGTTCGCGAGGGCGCGGACGAGGAAGAAGTGCTATCACTGTTGCACCAGTACCGTATCGAGAAAGTGCTGGTTGTCGGCGACGACTTCGAGCTCAAGGGCATGATCACGGCAAAAGACTTCCAGAAGGCAAAAGACTTTCCGCTTGCGTGTAAAGACAGCAGTGGCGCATTGCGTGTCGGTGCTGCAGTAGGCACGGGTTACGACACGGATGACCGCGTGGCTGCGCTGGTCAAAGCCGGCGTCGACCTGGTGGTCGTCGATACGTCACACGGTTTTTCCAAGGGTGTGCTCGAGCGCGTGCGTCGCGTCAAGACGGCACATCCCGACGTACAGGTCATTGGCGGCAATATTGTTACGGCCGAAGCGGCCGAAGCGCTGGTCGACGCGGGAGCCGACGGCGTCAAAGTCGGCATTGGTCCCGGATCGATTTGCACGACTCGCGTCGTCGCGGGCGTAGGCGTCCCACAGATCTCGGCCGTCGCCGAGGTCGCCGAGGCGATGCGCAAGTCAGGCACGCCATTGATCGCCGATGGCGGCATTCGTTATTCGGGTGATATTTCAAAAGCCCTGGTCGCGGGAGCGCATTCGGTGATGATTGGCGGGCTGTTTGCCGGTACCGAGGAATCGCCCGGAGAGGTAGAGCTTTTCCAGGGGCGCTCCTACAAGTCCTACCGTGGCATGGGCTCGGTCGGCGCCATGGGGCAATCGCACGGATCAAAAGACCGCTACTTTCAGGATGCAACCGAGGAACTCGAGAAGCTCGTACCCGAAGGCATCGAAGGCCGGGTGGCCTATAAAGGTGGCATGGTTGCTATCGTGCACCAGCTCATGGGCGGTGTGCGTGCTGCGATGGGCTACACGGGCTGCGCGAGTATCGACGAGATGCGGACTAAACCGAAGTTCGTACGCATCACGGGCGCCGGCATGACCGAAAGCCACGTGCACGACGTGACGATTACCAAAGAAGCGCCAAATTATCGCGTCAAAAATTAAGCGTATGCATCCCGATATTCACGCCGACAAGCTGCTGATTCTCGATTTCGGCAGCCAGTACACGCAGTTGATTGCTCGGCGCGTACGCGAGTGCGGCGTGTATTCCGAGATTCACCCCTGGGATATGTCCGAAGCGGACATCCAGGCATTTGGCCCGCGTGGCGTTGTGCTTTCGGGCGGGCCGGAGTCTGTCAATCTCGACGATCCGCCCAGGGTGTCGCATTCGATATTCGAACTGGGCGTTCCGGTGCTCGGAATTTGCTATGGCATGCAGACCATGGCCGCCGAGCTTGGCGGTATGGTCGAGGCATCCATTCACCGTGAGTTCGGGTATGCCGAGATTTCGCCGGGCGACTCAGGCTTGTTTGGCGGACTTAGCGACTCAGACGGCGAGCCATTGCTGAAAGTCTGGATGAGTCACGGCGATCGCGTCGAATCGCTACCGCCCGGGTTTGTGGCCACCGCCAGCAGTCGCAATTCACCGCTGGCTGCCATGGAAGACGCCGCTCGCCACTTCTATGGCGTGCAGTTTCACCCGGAAGTCACGCACACTTTGCAGGGCAAGGAGATCATCCACCGCTTTGTACGCAATATTTGTAAGTGCGCGGGAGACTGGACGCCCGGCAACATCGTCAAGGATGCGATCGATTCGGTGCGCGAACAGGTGGGCGAGGGCAAAGTGCTGCTGGGGCTTTCCGGCGGTGTCGATTCCTCCGTTGTTGCGGCGCTGTTGCACGAAGCGATCGGCGATCAATTGACTTGCGTGTTCGTTGATCACGGACTGCTTCGTCACCACGAGGGCGACAAGGTGATGGATTTGTTTGCAGAACACCTCGGCGTCAACGTCATTCGTGTTCACGCGGCCGAACGTTTCTTCAGGGCACTCGATGGGGTTTCGGATCCGGAAGAAAAACGCAAGATCATTGGCGGCCAGTTCATCGAGGTTTTCGAGGAACAAGCCGCCAAGCTCAAGGACGTGCATTGGCTTGCGCAGGGCACGATCTATCCCGATGTCATCGAGTCGGCTGGTGCGAAGACGGGCAAAGCGCATGTAATCAAGTCACACCATAATGTCGGCGGACTGCCCGACTACATGCGCATGAAGCTGATCGAACCTTTGCGTGAACTGTTCAAAGACGAAGTTCGCGAAATCGGGATAGAGCTGGGTTTGCCGCGCGAAATGGTATTTCGGCATCCGTTCCCGGGCCCCGGCCTTGGCGTCAGGGTACTCGGCGAAGTGAAACGCCATTACGTGGAAAAACTGCAATACGCTGACGATATTTTCATCGAGGAGCTCTACAAGCACGACCTCTATGACAAGATCAGCCAGGCGTTTGCCGTATTCCTGCCCGTTCGTTCGGTGGGCGTGATGGGCGACGGTCGTCGTTATGATTACGTTATCGCACTGCGCGCCGTTGAGACGATCGACTTCATGACGGCGCGCTGGGCGCGGTTGCCATACGAGTTCCTGGAGCATGTTTCGTTACGGATCATCAACGAAGTTGATGGCATCTCCCGCGTTACCTACGACATTTCCGGCAAGCCACCGGCTACGATTGAGTGGGAGTAGATGGCTCCGGACTGGTCCGATCAGGATGTTGCAAACATGCGCGCAGCGCTGGCCGAAGCCGGTGCCGCAGCGGAGGAGGGCGAGATTCCCGTTGGCGCAGTGGTCGTCGCGGACGGTGAGGTCATTGCGACCGGCCACAATCGATCAATCCGTGATGCGGACCCCAGTGCTCACGCCGAAATTATCGCACTGCGCGCCGCAGCCCGGGCGCAGAACAACTATCGCCTTTCGAACGCAACACTATTCGTTACGCTGGAACCCTGTGTCATGTGCGTGGGAGCTATCGTGCAGGCCCGTATCGGGCGATTGGTGTTCGGCGCCTACGACGATAAGGCTGGGGCGTTGGGCAGCGCTACTGACCTGACAGACTCGAAAGCCCTGAATCACCGTTTCGAGATCAACGGTGGCCTCCTGGCCGACGAGTCCGGCGCGCTCCTGAAAGCATTCTTTCAGTTGCGCCGATAGCCAGTTCCTAGGCCGTTTCTTCCGGCCTATCGGATTCAGTCAGGATGAGCGGCTCATCTTCTTCGATAGGCACTTCGACCTCGGGCGGTTCTTCGTTCGCAGTCAGCCATTTCAGAATGTTGTAGTAGCGGCGGATGTTGCTCACATACAGCACCGGCTCCCAGCCACGCGCGTAACCGTACGGTACGCGTGAGTACCATTTGCGCTGTGCCAACAGCGGCAGTGCTTTGCGTACGTCGATCCACGAGTCCGGATTACCGCCTTCCCATTCGACGATCATGCGCGCGTCTTTGATGTGGTTGAAACCGACGTTGTACGCTGCCAGTGCCATCCAGGTTCGGTCGGGTTCGTCCACGGTGTCAGCGATACGCTCGGTCTGCCGCACAAAGTAGCGGGCGCCACCAAAAATGCTGCTCTTCGGGTCAAGTCGGTCATCAATGCGGAGGTATTCGGCCGTATCCTGGGTAAGCATCATGATGCCGCGCACGCCTGTCGGCGACACGGCGTGCGACCGCCAGTGTGACTCCTGGTAGCCGATCGCAGCAAGTAGTCGCCAGTCCACTCGCGATTCGCGCCCGGCTTGCTCGAACATCGCGCGGTAACGAGGCAAGCGGCTCTCGTAGTGGCGAATAAAGTTCCGGGTGCCGACGTAGTCGAATTTTCGCGTGTGGCCAAAGTAACGATCAAGCACGCGCGCGAGCGTGCCGCCGCGATCCGCGTCAATGAGGAACTCATCAGCTCGCGCGAGCAACGAATCCCCGGTGTCCTTTGGAAAAGCCCAGGCGATCGGGTCGCCGATCTCAAGGTCGATCGCAATGCGAAGTTCAGGATAGAAATGCCGCTGGATGTTGAAATCCGGGCTGTCCGCGACGGTCAGATCGATTTCTTCCATCGCAACCTTGGTGAGCAGGTCTGCGAACTCGACGTCGGCGTTTTCCGTCCAGGAAAGCTCGGGGTACACGGACTTCAGCGACTGCAGAAGTTCGACATGACTGCTGCCCGCAACGACTTCGATGGAACTACCCAGAATGTCTTCGATGGATCGCGGCTTGCCGGTGCCGAGTTTATAAATGAGATGGACGTTCACAGATTTATAGGGGTGGCCGAAATTGAGGAATTTGCGGCGAGATTCTGTAATCGATAATCCGGCCGCGGCCATGTGCGCCTTACCGGTAATGAGCTTCGGCATAATTTCTGAGACGCTGGCGACGGATTCCATGACGAGTGCAACGCCGAGCTCATCGGCGAAGGCTTGCACGAGATCGTATTCGGGGCCCGACGGGCCGGTGGGACTAATGGTGTAAGACGTCGGACTGTCACGCGTGACGACGCGGAGCTTGCCCGTTTCCAGGACTTGCTCGAGGATCGTTGGCGGTGATGAGCATGTCCCGATCAACCCCGCCAGCATGATGATAAGTAAGACACGCACCCGTTAAAGGCTACCTTAGACGCTGCCAGATTTCAGCGGTGTTGCCGCGAAAGTTGCTCTTGAATTGTGGCCAACGCAAGCCGCATTGCGTACAATCCGCTGCCCCTTCGGGGGTTGCGGTAGGAGCGGCTTCCGGCTGCGAATTATTCGGAGAGGTGCCAGAGTGGTCGAATGGGCCTGATTCGAAATCAGGTGTACGGTTCTCCCGTACCGTGGGTTCGAATCCCACCCTCTCCGCCAGACAGTCAGGCATTCGCTGAGTCTCCGTCCAGAGACTCGCGAATGCCTTTTTC
>Ga0224512_10000046_pt1 | contig 132028 bp, 127 predicted proteins | sample SF_May12_sed_USG_4_FD_169103 | JGI IMG/M metagenome (GOLD analysis project Ga0224512, IMG submission 169103) | Sediment microbial communities from San Francisco Bay, California, United States - SF_May12_sed_USGS_13 | ecosystem: Environmental > Aquatic > Marine > Sediment | place: USA...
CAAGCGCGGTTCAACCGAATAAAGTCAGTCCGTCCCGTCGCCGGGGGTGGGGGAGTTTGCCCTGGCCACAGGTGGGGGAGTTTGAGGTGGCCACCGGGGCAAAGCGCCGCCGACGGTCAACTCGACAGATAAATGGGATTGCGTGAATTGCTGAGGGGCTGGTTCTCGGGCCCGGAGGGGGTGCAAACTGACAGCCCGGGTAGTTCTCTGTCCGCGGCGCCGGCCATATCAGAGGCGGACATATGGTGCCTCGAGGGGGCCGAGCGCCTCGCGGGAGGGCGGCTGGCGGAGGCCGAGCACGCGGTGGCGCGTGCGCTAGAGTGCCGCCACGATCATGTCGAGGCGCTGCTCCTCCAAGGCGCGGTTTTCAGGGAACAATTGCGGTTCGAGGAGGCGGCCGATAGCTTCGTGCTGGCCATGCACTTCAGGCCCGATCTGGCGGAAGGGCATTATCAGCTTGGCGTAATCGCGACCGCAGAGGGGCGCATTCGTGAGGCCGAAAGCTGTTTCCGCCGGACGCTCGAGAGGGCGCCGGCGCACGCCAAGGCACATAACGCCCTCGGTGCTTTGCTCTCGGAGCGGGGCGCCGTGGACGAGGCAGTGAGCTGTTTTCGCAGGGCTATCGCGGCCAATCCGGAGTTTGCCCCAGCACACAGCAATCTGGGCTGCCTGCTCATCACGCGTCTGGACGAGTTCGACGAGGGTGCGAAACACATCGAGGTGGCCTGTCGGCTCGCGCCGGGCGCGCCGGACGTGAAATGCAATTGGGCGATGCTGCTCCAGTACCGCGGTCAATTCAACGACGCGTTGGTGCGATGGACGGAGCTGATTGATAGCGGGGCGTTAGCCGATGACGCCAAGGCCAGGCTCGACCGCGCGATGATACTTCTGCTCCTCGGCGATTTCCGGGCCGGCTGGGACGAGTACGAGAAGCGCTTTGACGCTGACCGGGGAGCGGCGCGCGATTTCGGGCTGCCGCGGTGGCAGGGAGAGCCGCTGGCGGACAAGACGATACTCGTCTACGCGGAGCAGGGCATTGGCGACGAAATCATGTTTGCCTCGTGCCTCTTCGATCTCATCGCCGTGGCGGGGCGGGTCATAATCGAATGCAGCGACCGGCTGCAGGCGCTTTTCCGCCGCGCTTTTCCGCAAGCATTTGTTCACGGTGGAAGAAAAGATGATCCTGCGGACTGGCTTACGCAGTGCGGCCCGGTTGACTATCAGGTGCCCGTCGGCAGCTTGCCGCGCCGGTTCCGGCCCGACCGCGCGGCGTTTCCCGGTGTGTACCCCTATCTGCGGGCCGACGCCCTGCGCATTGAGGATTGGCGCGCACGCTTGCGCCGGGAAGGTGCTGGCCCCGTCATCGGGATCTCCTGGCGCGGCGGGACGGCGGGGACCCGCGGTCGAATACGCTCGGTACCGCCCGAGCTTCTGGTAAAGGCGCTGCGGCCCGGGTTCTCCTGGGTAAGTCTCCAGCACGGAGCCGCCGATGGGCAACCGCCGGTGCCGGGACTGCAGACGTTTCCAGGGGTCACCTCGGACCTCGACGAGCTTGCTGCGCTGATGAGCGCACTCGACTTGGTGGTCAGCGTGGACAATACGAACGTGCACCTGGCGGGCGCACTTGGTCGTCCTGTGTGGACGCTGCTGTCCGGCAGCCCTGAGTGGCGTTATGGCGCCAGCGGCGACAGTATGCCGTGGTATCCTTCGGCGAAACTGTATCGCCGCAATCAGGGTGAAGGCTGGGAAGGGGTATTGGCGCGCCTAGCGCTTGAGCTCGACGTTTTTTTCGGGTAATCCATGAGCCCATCCTTGTCGGCTTGATGCAAGTTGCATTGAATCCCCTGACAGGTTGCGCCGGTCCCGTAGCGGTTTGAGGAGAGGCTGTTCCGCGTGAGACGCTATCGTGGGGCCGGGCGCGCCCTTCCAAAGCAGCGTCATGCCGCGGCAGGCCCATGCGCCTGCTGAAGAAGATCTCGAGCTGGCTGTTGGAGCGTGAGGCCGCGCCGGCACCGATACGCGGCGCACCCTCGTCCGCGACCGATCATACCGTGGAGCGGGAAGCTTATGCGCGCCTTGTTCGCGAGGCGGCAGAGCACAGGGCCGCAGGTCGTCTGGCTGAGGCCGAGCGCGTGCTCATCGACGCGCTCCGTGAACGGCACGACGACGCTGAGGCATTGTTGCTGCAGGGCCTGGTGCTGAAGCAACAGCGGCGTTTGGAAGAAGCCGTGGACAGCTTCTTGCTTGCAGCGCACTTTAGGCCCGACTTTGCCGAAGCGCACTACCAGCTGGGGCTGATCGCGTCCTCGCCAGGCGGGTCGGCTGATGCCGAGCAGCATTATCGCCGCGCGCTCGGAGCCGATCCCCATCACGCGAAGGCGTACGTTGCTCTCGGTGCGTTGCTGGTCGAGCGAGAGTCGCTGGATGAGGCCGTCGATTGTTTTCGCAAGGCAGTCGGCATCGATCCCGACTACGCGCAGGCCCACAGCAATCTGGGGCTGCTGATGGCGGCCCGGCTGGACCGGTTTGCTGAGGCTGCCCCGCACCTGGAAAAGGCGTGGCGCCTGGCACCGGATGATCCTGACGTAATGTGCAACTGGGCGATGTACCTGCAGCAGCGCGGCGAGCTTGCCGAATCGATCGCGTTGTGTGATCGGCTCATCGAGGCAGATGCGACGGACCCTATCCCACGTCTCAATCGTGGGCTCGCGCGGTTGAAGATGGGGGATTTTTCGCGCGGCTGGGTCGACTATGAGTCGCGCAAGCAGGCAGGCTGGCCGTACGTGGCGCGCACGTTCCCTTTTCCCGAGTGGAAAGGCGAAACGCTTGCGGGCCGGAAAATCCTGGTGCATGCGGAACAAGGTCTTGGGGATCAGCTCATGTTTTCATCATGTATTCCGGACCTTATGGCGATGGCCAAACATTGCGTGATCGAATGTGCGCCGAAGCTGGAGGCGCTCTTTCGCCGCTCCTTTCCGGCCGCGACCGTGACCAGCAGCGCCAAGACCGCCGGTTGGGAGTCCGACGAGAAGCTCCGCGGGAGCGACTGTTACGTCGCGATGGGAAGTCTGCCTTTTTACTTCAGAAAGGGTCGCGATGCATTTCCGGTGCATCGCGGCCACCTCCGGGCGGATCCGCAGGGTACTGCCGCCTGGCGCCGGCGACTGGCCGATCTGCCGGGCAAGCGTAAGGTTGGAATAGCCTGGCGCGGAGGAGCCAGTTCTACGCGTCGGTCGGTGCGCTCAGTAGCGCTCGATCACTGGTTGCCTATCCTGCGGCGCGCCGACACATCATTTGTCAGCTTACAGTACATGGATTCCCGTGAGGAGATCGAACAAATCGGGCGCGACCATGGCATTCAGATCCATCACTGGCCGGAAGCGATCGACGATTACGATCAGACGGCGGCGCTCGTGTCCGCGCTGGACCTGGTAGTCTCGGTTGACACGACAATTGTCCACCTGGGTGGCGCGTTCGGCAAGCCGGTTTGGGTCATGGTGCCGGCCGTCGCCGAATGGCGGTATCTACAGACCGGTGAGCGATTGCCGTGGTATCCCGCCGTCCGTGTTTTCCGGCAGACGTTACCTGGAGAATGGGGGCCGGTGATTGAGCGAATCGCATCAGAGCTGGATCGACTGCCAGTCGAAAATGTGAACGGCCCGGATGCCGGGGCATGAGAGCCCCGGTCATCTTTTCCGCCACTTGACCGGGTGCGGTAGAGCGCGGTCGCCGAGGGCTGGGCGCAAGATGTAGACGCCGCCGGTGGCCGGCGAGCCGGGCGCTCTCTTCGCCGCGAACCGTGCGGCCAAACGTCGGTCTGCGGGTGATTGCGACCGGACAGCATGAGGGCGCACATCGCGCGCGTCGCATGCGCGGGCACCATCGGGCTGCCTTCAATTCGATCCTTATAACAGCGTCCAATGCCAATAGCGTGTTCCTCACGCGCTTCAGAAAATTGGCTTCCGTAGGGTGACGTAAATCGTCAGCTGGTGACGGCGCGCGCGCGTCGCGCGAGCGCCGGTTGCGCCCCGTCCTACGTGAGGAAAATCACAGTTTGCCTTGGCGGAAACCGACCGGAGCCCCTCTCACGCTCGGTCCCGCTATCGGCTGCCAAATGCGGCACGACTGTTGCACCCGTCTGTTTTCCAAACCAGATTCGACAAAATACGCCCATAGGCATTTATCTATCTGATAGTAAGCGATAATTTGTTTCCGACTGGCTCGCTGGTATGGAACTTGCCTCTTTTCCTGGCGCAAACATTAGGTTTGTATTTATTTGGACAAACAAACAGGAGAATCATATGAAGCGCATTCAAAGGGGTTTTACCCTTATCGAGTTGATGATCGTTGTGGCGATTATCGGCATCTTGGCCGCGGTGGCGTTGCCTGCTTACCAGGACTACACCATTCGCGCGAAGGTGTCGGAACTGATCCTGCAGGCGAGCGGTTTCAAGACCTCGATTTCTGAAGCCGCGCAGTCGAACTCGACACTCGCGGCCTCGGGCACCGGCTTGACGGTGGTGTCCTCGGGTAAGGTGTCGGGCGGATCCGTAACCGCTAACGGCGTAGTTACTGTCGCCGGCGCGGCCACCGCGACATCAGTCGGCACGGTCGTATCGGTCACGCTGACGCCGAGCTTCAGCCCGACGGACGGCAAGGTCATCTGGGCCTGCACGGCGCCCGTCGCGCAGCACAAGTTCATGCCCGCGGAATGCCGCCACTAAGCCGATAGCAACTCGAGCCGGTCTTCCGGTCCGGATCCGAAGAAACCCCTCGCAAGAGGGGTTTCTTTTTGTCCGAATCGCCGTGCGCCGCCGACGATCGGTTGCAGCGGAGAGTGGCACGCGTCTTGCTGTTATAACTCTGACAATCAGGAATTCGCGGGAGGAGTCGTGAAAAGATTTCACGCCGGTTTTACATTGATCGAGTTGATGATCGTCGTCGCGATCATCGGCATTCTGGCAGCCGTGGCGTTACCCGCTTACCAGGACTACACCATACGCAGCCGGGTGGCAGAACTCATGCTGCAGGCGAGCGCGTTCAAGACGAACATATCGGAGAAGGTGTTCAACGACGGGACGCTGGCGACCGCTGGCGTTGGCCTCACGGTCGCTATATCAGGCAAGATCTCAGGCGGCTCCGTGGCAGACACGGGGACGATTACGATCGCGGGCGCGGCCACCGCGACGTCAGTCGGCACCGCCGTGACGATCATCATGTCCCCCGTGATCAGCGGAGGCAAAGTGATCTGGTCCTGCAGCACTGGAAGCACCGCGCAACACAAGTATGTCCCGCATTCGTGCCGTCATTGATCTGCGCGGACATCGGACCCGCGGCGATGACCGCTAAGGCAAGGCGAGGCCCGGGTTGCGCTCGACGCCGACGATCTTGGGCTGATTGAGTTTAACCGGGCGCACGATCTTCTTTGCGCGCAGATAGCGCGACACGACTTCCCAGATCGGCTCGCCGCTCGCGCCCTCGGCAACGGGCGCCCAGCCGGCGACCTTGTACTTCTTTCCCGGGTCGATCGGTTTGCCGCCGAGGCGCATGTCCTGGACCCGGTTGCCCATCTTCGCGGTTGGCGCACACGTGTAAGTGAGACCCCCAATACGGACCATGTCGCCGCCCTGTTGCTTGTATGGATCGGGATTAAACAGGTTATCGCAGATATCCTCGAGGATGACCTTGATCTGGTTCCCGGTGAGCTCGGAGAGCGTGGAATAGGAATAGGTCGTCGCCGTCTGGTCGAGCAGATGTTCCATAGTGATCGTCTGCCCCGGAAGGAGGGAGGTGCCCCAGCGGAAGCCGGGCGAGAAGGCGATCTCGGCGCTTTTCACCTCCATCATCGCATCGCAAATCAGCTGGTCGAACGTGCCGTTGAAGTTTCCGCGGCGATAGAGCAGCCCCTCGCTCACCGCGAGCTTCTCGCTGAGCTTCGCCTGGTAGGGCGCGCGTGTTCCGGTGATGAGCTCCGCCATCTCGGCATCGGGCGCAAGAAGCTTCGAGAAGACGGGCAGGAGCCGATAACGGTAGCCGGCGATCCGGCCGCGTTTGACATCGAGGTCGAGTACGGCGAGGAACTTGCCGTTCGAGCCCGAGTTCGTCACCAGCGTTCGTCCCCCCCGGTTCTCGACCAGGGAGGGCTGGGGAATGGCGTCATGGGTGTGCCCGCCGAAGATAACATCGATGCCGGTGACGCGGCCCGCGAGCTTGAGATCGATGTCCGACCCGTTGTGCGACAGGAGCGCGACAACGAGCGCGCCCTTGGCGCGCACCTCGTTCACGAGTTTCTGGAGTTCTTCCTCCTGGATGCCGAACGTCCAATCGGCGACGAAGTGGCGGGGATTCGCGATGGGGGTATAGGGAAACGCCTGGCCGATAACGGCTACGGGAATGCCGCCGAGGCTACGGATTGTGTACGGCTTGAAGACGGGCTCGCCAAAGTCCAGCGTCTTCACGTTCTGGGCAAGGAACTCAATTTTTCCGGTGAGTTCCTTCTCAATCGCCTGCTTCACCCGCTTGGCACCGTAGGTGAATTCCCAGTGCCCCGTCATGACATCGACGCCCAGGAGCTTGCTGGCTTCGATCATATCCGCCCCCTGGGTCCAGAGCGACACGCCCGAGCCCTGCCACGTGTCGCCACTGTCCAGCAGCAGTGAGTTTGGCCGCTCTGCGCGCAGGCGCTCCACCAGGGTGGCGAGGTGCGCGAACCCGCCCACCTTCCCGTAGGTCTTTGCTGCCGCAACGTAGTCGAGGTGGGTGAACGCATGCGCCTCGGCCGTGTCGGCCTTGATCCGGAAGCGCTTGAGTAGGTGCTCGCCGACGAGATGCGGCGGCGCACCCGCGCGCTTGCCGACGCCGATGTTGATGTTCGGCTCGCGGTAGTAGGATGGCAGGAGCTGCGCGTGGCAGTCGGTGAAGTGTAAGAGCGACACGTTGCCGAAGGTCGGCAGCTCGTAGAGGGCATGGGCATTGCGCTGGGCAAGGGCTTGCCGAGAATCGAGCGCGAGGCCACTCGCCCCCGCGATTGCGAGCACCTCAAGGAATTCTCTGCGATTCATCAATGGCCGGGAGTAGGAGCGGAGCGGGACGGGCGGTACCGGACGCCAAAATCACGCTTTCGGGGTTGCCCTTACACGGTCTTCGAAGGAAAAAGGGCTTGATTTCCCAAGCCCGATTTTGCCGCACCTGGGTCTATTTGTTGACCGGTGACTTGGGGTCCATGAGATACGCGGTCAGGTCCTTCATCTGCTGCTCGGTCAGCGTCCCAGATGGACCGAAACGCGGCATGGTCGAGCAAATTGAGAAGGCCTTCGCATTGTAAATCTTCATGTAGGCGTATTTCTGGATGTCGACGCCGTAGCCACGTTTCTTGCCGAACTGTCGCAGGCTCGGGCCGACGCTGCCGAATGAGGTTACCTTGGGTGAAAGCTCGTGGCAGTTGTAGCAACCGCCGCCGTTGGGTTCACCACGCGACGTGCGGCCAGGCTTGTCGCGCCAGGTCATGCCGCGACCTATTGAGGCGATCTTCTCGCCGCGCTTCCAGCCGCCAAGGAACTTGCCGTCCGCGGGCAGCTTGATCTCTGCCATCTCAGCCGCCTCGAGGCGCTTTTGGACATTGGCGGGCGGCTGGTCCCTTGTGTCAGTACAGACGCGCTGCAATTCGTCCTGGTTCAAGCGGTTCATCTTGGCGATGCCGCGCGCATGAAAGCTCTGCTTCATCGTCTCGACAGCCTCCCTCTGACGCTCTGGATCGCTGCCTTGCGTCGTCGCGCAGCCCGCGATGACGGCGACGACCACGCCAGCCGATATAAGTGCATTCTTCATGGTTTTCTCCTCGTCAGCCGGCAGTCAGCGTTTGATGCCCGGGCCCCTGTACTCGTGCCCATTGGCGTTTACCCCCAGGTACGTCAATAGCGCGGTGTGGGTATCGGAGACATAACTCAAATATGGAAAGCGTTGCTGTCGAAAGCAATCGGTGAGTCGCCATTGCAGGGTATGCATTACGCCGCCGGTCATGCGGTAACCGGGCCAGCCCATGAAACTGCGAGCAGCCTGCTCCGGCTGGGTGAAGTTAGGCAATGGCTGGGTGCGGATTCGCAAGTTATCTTGGCCATGGCAGCTCGCGCACGAGAAGTCCCAGGGTCCGGCGCGATAGAAGAAGATCTCGCGACCGACCTCGTAATTCTCCAGCTCCTTCGGATGGCTCTGGCGAACGGCGATCTTCATTCCCTTGGACTGCGCTGCGATGTAGGTGACGATCGCAACTGGATCGGGCGTGTAGCTCCCGCGGCTAAACGGCCGCTTCGCGAGTGCCGCGTAGCTAAAGCCCTGCAGCGTGATCATGCAGTGCACCACGCGTTGTTCGGCGTCCATGACTTTGCCGGTATCGGCAAAGTAACGTGGCAACTGCACGTAAGCGCCTTTCACCACGCCCGGTCCGAGGCCGAGGTCGCACTGCTCGAGTGAGGCATTCTTCGGCCCCCGTTTCTTCTTCCATAACTCTTCGCCCTTGACCTCGAAGAGTTCAGCTGGGTTGGCCTCTTCCATGATCGCGCGGAACCGGTCGAACTCTTCCGCGGTTCTCGGATCGGTCTGCGCCACGGCCTGTGAGATCGGGAATCCCGCCGCCAGCACGACGAAGATCCATAGCGTGAGTGCGTGTCTCATGTAATCTCCTCCGGTGATCATCGCGATAAGGCGGTCCAGGCCGCCGACCGTTTCGAGCTTCTTTTACCGCGATCGCCCGCGGGCCGGCCGGTGCCGGGCGGTCGCTTCATTGCCGGGAAAACCCATGCGCGCTCAGCTCGCGCCGAGCGTTATCGCATCCGTGCGCGTGTCGCCCTTGTTGTCCTCCCAGGTCACGCTGAGCCGGTCACCTGCCTTCGCGCCCTTGATCTTGAACGCGAACACCGGGTTCTTGGAGACTGCCTGGCTGATCTGCGCTTCCCAAACGACCTTACCGTTCAACTCGGCGCGGATCTGCCTGATGAAATGCGCGGGGATGACCTTGCCCCCGGACTTGCGCTGGCCGGTTTCCATCGGGTGCGCCATCAGCACGCGCACGTCGGCCGTGTCGCCCTTCAGCCGGGCCCGGATTCTCATCGGGTCGCCCATGTTCTCCTCCTTGTTGTCGTTTCGCGGGCTGGCGATCAGCCGCCACAGCCGCCGATGGTGACCTTCACCTCCTTGGCCGCTTGGTAGTACTGGCTGTTAGCGGCCGCAACCAACACACGCACATCGGAGGACTTACCCATTTTCACCCGCACGTGCACGTAAGGCACGCCGCCTTCCACAACATCGAAGGTCCCGACGTAGGGAAACGGGTTCTTGTCAATGAAGAGCGAGATGCTCTTTGTTCCTGGGATATTGCTCGTAATGTCGATCGGAACCACCGCGCCGTTTTCGGCGATGTCCGGAGCCCTGATCACGATGTCTGTGCTGTTTTTTACCCCGGTTATGCGCAGGGCCTTGAGTGCGTCGGCGATGCTCTCCGCCTTGAATGCGCCTTCGTTACGGGCGGCGGCAAGCACCTTCGCAGGCTTGAGCGCGCCGGTGCCGACGACTGCGACCAGCGCGCCAAATTCGCCCGCGCGCCTGAGAAACCTCCTGCGAAGCTCGTTCATGTGTTTCTCCTCTCGGAAGGAATAAGTGGGAGCGAACCCGTCTCAATGCGGAAAACGATAACACGACATTCTCAATTAACCTTACCCGAAATGCGGAAAAAAACTCAGCTTAAAACATGTATGGCCCTATCCACGCAATTCATGAACCGGGGAAACCTCCGGACCACTCAGCGCATCCTTCGACGAGACGTCACTTTCCAGGGGCCTGATTTTCCGCCTTTTTTCTCGAGCAGACGGATGTCCAATAATCGCATGCCGCGATCCATAGCCTTGCACATGTCGTAGATCGTGAGCAGAGCGGCGGCGACGGCGGTCAGCGCCTCCATCTCGACACCGGTCCGTCCGACGGTTGCCACATTGACCACGCAATCCACCGCGGAGGCCTTCCGTTTTAGCTCAAAATCGATACTGATGTTGGTGAGGGTTAATGGATGACAGAGCGGGATCAGCTCGCTCGTGCGTTTCGCCGCCTGAATCGCGGCGACGCGTGCGACGCCCAGGACATCGCCTTTCTTTGAGCTGCCGTGCGCGATCTGCCTGAGGGTGGCCGGCCGCATGCGGATGCGCCCGCCCGCACGGGCGATGCGCGCCGTCTCACCCTTTGCCGCGATGTCGACCATGTGCGCCTGCCCGCGCGCGTCAAAGTGGGTAAGCTTGTTCATGGTCGCTTCACCTCTGTGTCAAATGCAAATGAGCTAGGAACTCCAGGCTGGCAGAATTATCATAGCATCATGAGATTACGTGTGTTTCTGGCAACCTTGGTGGTTGCCACCGGCGTAGCGTTTGCCAGCGGCCTTCCCGAGCTCGGCGAAGTCTCGCAGGCGGGCTTCTCGCCGGCGCAGGAGCGTCAGCTCGGCGAAAGCATCATGCGTGAAATCCGCGCCGATCCGAGCTACTTCGATGAGGCAGAAGCGACCGACTACATTAACGATGTCGGTAACCGCATCGCCTCCCGTGCTTTGGGTGCGCGCCAGGATTTCGATTTCTTCTTGATACGCGACTCGCAGATCAATGCGTTCGCGCTTCCCGGGGGATTCATCGGCGTCAACACCGGGCTGATCCTCGCCGCGCAGAGCGAGTCCGAGATGGCCGGTGTGGTCGCGCACGAAGTGGCACACGTCACGCAGCGCCACATCGCGCGCATGATCGCGAACCAGGAGAAGAGCCAACTCACCTCTCTCGCCGTGCTGGCAGCGGCGATTCTTCTTGCGCGTGTGGATTCGCAGGCAGCAGGGGCTGCGGCGATGTTCGGTCAGGCGGGACTCGTGCAGAGCCAATTGAACTTTACCCGGGCGAACGAACGCGAAGCCGACCGCATCGGCTTGCAGATGCTCGAGCAGGCGGGGTTTGACCCGCGCGACATGGCCGTATTCTTTGAACGGCTGCAGCGCGCCTCGCGTATTTATGGGGCCGGCGCGCCGTCCTACCTGCGGACCCATCCTCTCGAATACGAGCGCATTGCGGACATTCAGGGACGCGTCGCGACCCTGCCCTACCGGCAGGTGCCGGACAGCCTGGAATTCCAGTTGGTGCGCGCCAAGCTCAGGGCGCAGGTCGAGTCGCCGGAAAGCGCGGTGGCGTTTTTCAAGGCAAGTCTCGCCGAGCGCAAATTTCTCAGCGAGGCGGCGGGTCACTACGGACTGGCCGTTAGCCTCGCCCGCACCAAGAATTACGCTGCGGCACAGAAAGAGGTGGCGGCGTTACGCAAGCTCGTGCCGGCCAGCCCGATCGTCGAAACGCTTGCTTGCGGCGTGATGCAGGAGGCGGGCGACCCGGCCGCACTCCCGTGCTATCGTGAGGCGCTGAAAACGTACCCCACGTATCGCGCGCTCGTTTACGATTACACTGATGCGCTGCTGCAGGCGCACCAAGCGCAGGCTGCCCTAGGGCTCGTCGACGAGCGGCTAAAGTTGATCAGCGGCGATTACCGCCTCTACGTGCTGAAAGCCCGCGCCCATGCCGCGCTCAACCAGCGTCTCGCTCAGCATCGTGCCCAGGCCGAAGCCTACGCACGCACGGGAAACGTTGGCGCGGCGGTCGAGCAGTTGCAGATCGGCCTGAAGAGCGATGACGGTGACTTCTACCAGAAATCGAGTGCGGAAGCGCGGCTGCGGGAGCTGCGTCGCGTGCAGCAAGAGCAGCTACGCCAGGAAAAGAAACCGTGATCAGGAGGGCGGGGCTGCTTACGCTCCCGCACAGCATTTAGAGCCCCTAACGCAATGAAACGCACGCTGCGCTGTCACGATTTTGGCGGGCAACGCTCGCACGTTTCGTTGCGTTAGCGGTTCTTAGGCGCCGTTGAGCCCGGCAATGGCGGTATAGAGCAGCCCCAGGACGCCGCTGCCCGCGATGACCGGCATAATTCCCACCCGGTAGCGAAACAGGGCTGTCGCGGCGGCGATACCGATGATGGCGGCAGAGATGACGATCAGCGGGAAGGGCATGCCCAGCGCAAAGATTGCGAGGAACGCCGCAGCGGCGATTGCCAACAGGACGCCGTTCTTGAGCGCGCGCGAGCCGATACGATAGGCGGCAAAAACGACGACGGCCGTGACCGCGGGCTTGATGCCGTAGAGGATTCCCGCGATCGCGGGTGCACTGCCGTAGGCCATGTAGATCCAGGACAACCCGATCAGGATGAACAACGATGGCAGCACAAACAACGTGCCGGCGACGAGACCGCCACGCGTCTCGTGCATAAGCCAGCCGATGTAGGTTGCGAGTTGCTGAGCCTCCGGGCCGGGCAGCACCATGCAGTAGTTGAGCGCGTGCAGGAAGCGCCGGTCGGAGATCCAGCGGCGCCGCTCGACGAGGTCCTGATGCATGATGGCAATTTGTCCGGCAGGCCCGCCGAAGCTGATGAAGCCAAGCTTGAGCCAATACCAGAATGCGACGCCGAGGGACACGGGTTGGGGCGGCCGCGCGTTGTCGCCTGGCTCCTGCACCTGGACGGGTTTCGAGGTCGCGGTCATGGCGCACCATGGTAGAGACCAACCCCGAGCGCGGCCACTCGGCGTAACCAAGTGGATTAATACCGGCGTCACCCGAGTTCGACGAGGCGTGTCGCGCGAAGTTGTGATTCAAATCACGTCTGCGGAATTCAAGTTTCGCGCAAGATTACGGCGTTATGGTATTCTTTTTACATGGATATTCCCCGCGCCAGCACCGCACCCCGCGTGCTGCCTCCGATGCAGAAGATCGGCAAGTACGAGGTCATCAAGGAACTCGGCAAGGGCGCCACGAGCGTGGTGTACCAGGCCTACGACCCGTTCCAGAACCGTCAGGTTGCGATCAAGCTCGTATTTCCTGAAGCCCTCGTCGACCGGGATCATGGAAAACGCTATCGCAAGCTGTTTGTGACGGAGGCCTCGCTCGCGGGCAAGCTCTCGCATCCTCACATCGTGGCGATCTTCGACGCTGTCGCTGGGGACGATGCCAGCTACATCGTCATGGAGTACGTCGATGGTACGACGCTCGAGCGCTACGCGCGACACGATCACTTGCTCCCGGTTCACAAGATACTGGAAATTGCCTACAAGTGCGCGCGCGCCCTCGATTACGCGAGCAAGCAGGGCGTCATCCACCGCGACATCAAGCCCGCCAACATCCTGCTGGCCGGTCAAGCCGATATCAAGATTTCGGATTTCGGTGCAGCACTGACGCTCGCGTCGCAAACGACGCAGGTGTCTGGCGTCGGCTCGCCGGCCTACATGTCGCCGGAGCAGGTCAAGGAGCAGCCGCTCACGCACCAAACCGACATATTCTCGTTGGGTGTCGTCATGTATCAGCTGCTAACGGGGCGCTTGCCGTTCCAGGGCACCAACAACTACAGCATGATTTACCAAATCATCAACACCGATCCGCTTCCGCCGAGCCAGCAGCGCCCGGGTATTCCTGGCAATGTCGACGCGATCGTCATGCGCGCGTTGCAGAAGAACACGGCCAACCGCTACCAGAGCTGGGAAGATCTTGCGGCGGACCTGGTGTTGGCAATGGGGGGGCAGGAAAAGGAAGACACGGATTTTGCCGAGGCTGAGAAGTTCGACATGCTGCGCAAGCTCGACTTCTTCCAGCGTTTTAGCGACATCGAGCTATGGGAAGTGCTGAGGCTCTCGCGCTGGCACAAGCATCAGCACGATACAACGCTTATCCAGGAAGGCGATATCGGCTCGTCGTTTTTTATTCTCGTCGCTGGCGAAGTGAAGATCGTCAAACAGAAACGCCTGCTCAACGTGCTGAAGGCCGGCGAGTGCTTCGGCGAGATGGCCTACCTCGGCAAGCAGAAATTCCACCGATCCGCGAGCGTGGTGGCGATTTCCGCGATCACTGTTATCGAGATTCGCGCTGAATCCTTGAGCAAGGCCTCCGAGCTTTGCCGCCACCATTTCCACGGCGCGTTCCTCGAACTGCTCGTGGATCGGCTGGCGCTGGCGAACGTGCGGTTATCGCAGCTGCTTGCCGACCGCAACATCAGCATCTTCTGAGAGGACGAACCGGAATCGTGTTACCCACATCCTCAAACCCCACGCGTTGACCAGTCCCGGGCGCGCAGGTTGCGACAGGGTGGGAATATCCGTATATTAGAGTTTTATTGTTAACTAATCTACCGGGATTCCATTTTTTTGGGCGAGGGGGGAATGGATTTCGACAAGGAACTCGACGCCCGTGGGCTGAACTGCCCGCTGCCGATCTTGCGAGCGAAGAAGGCGCTGACGGACATGGCTTCAGGGCAGGTGCTCAAGATCCTGGCGACTGACCCGGGTGCGGTGAAGGACTTCCAGGCGTTCTCGAAGCAGACCGGCAATGCGTTGTTGTCGTCGGAGGCGATCGGCACGGAATTCATCTTTTTCATGAAGAAGAAGTAGCGTCGTTGCGGCCGACGGAATCGCCGCTATAACCGGCGCGCCGCGTCGGACAGGAAACACCGCACGAGGCGCGGAACGTGAAGCAATCGAGGGTGGATGGGTATGGCGGATTTCTGGCGCGTCCTCGATACCGGGCTGCGGTCCGCAGCCCAGAACATCGCGCTCAACCGCGCGTTGCTCGAAGCGCGGCAAGCCGAGGAGATCCCGAGCACGCTGCGCTTTCTGCGCTTCACACCCTGCGCGCTGCTCGGCTATCACCAGAGCGCCGAGCAGGAACTCAACCTCGATTACTGCAGCGCGAGCCAGCTCACGGTGCAGCGCCGCATCACCGGCGGCGGCGCGATCTACTTCGACGAAGGCCAGCTGGGATGGGAGCTGTATCTCCACCGGCGCGACGTAGGCACAACGGACATGCAGGGGATCTCGCGCCGCCTCTGCCACGCGGCGGCGACAGCCATAAGCGCGCTGGGGGTGGACGCGCGCTATCGCCCCCGCAACGACATCGAGGTCGACGGGCGCAAGGTATCGGGCACCAGCGGTGCTTTCGACGGCGACGCGCTGCTGTTCCAGGGCACGTTGCTTCTCGAATTCGACGTCGAGAAGATGCTACAAGTGCTCCGGATCTCGACCGAGAAGCTGTCGGACAAGGCGATCGCCTCGGCGCGCGAGCGGGTGACCAGCCTGAGCGAGTTGCTTGGCCGCAAGCCGGATAGCGCGCTCGTGAATCGCTACCTTAGGGAAGCATTCGAGAGCGAGTTCGGCGTCGAATTCAGCGAGGGAGAGCTGACGCTCTCGGAGCACAAGCGTTTCGAGACGGCGCTGCGCGAGATCGACCATCCGGATTGGGTCAACCTCGTGTCACGGCCGGCGGCGGCGCTGCCGATCCTGGAAGCCCAGCAGAAATTCGTAGGCGGGCTGCTCCGCGCGAGCGTCACATTCGACCTGCTCACGCAGACGCTGCGCCAGGTCTGGTTTGCGGGGGATATCTTCGTCAGCCCGCGGCGCCTGGTCGCGGACCTCGAAGCGGCGCTGAAGGATACGCCCCTTGACCGGCTCGAGGGCAAAGTGCGCGGTTTTTTCCACGGGCGCCAGTTCGACACGCTCGCGCTTACGCCGGACGATTTCATCACCGTCGTGCAGCTCGCGCTCAAGCAGCCGGTGGCGGCGCAGAACCGATGAGCGTCGTGCGGTGCGATGTACTAGTGGTCGGGCTGGGGCCTGCGGGCGGCTGGTTGTCGGCAGCACAATATTTACTGGCGATGCGGCCGGGCTGCCCCATCCCATCACCGGAGCCGGCATTGCAGCGGCGGTTGTGTCCGGCGAGCGCGGAGCGACGCGGTTCAGCGTCGCCGCTGGATCGCTTTTCCCGAGTACTGTAACGAGGAGGCAACATGCAAAAACCCGGTCTGATTTTACTTGCAGGCTTGCTGGTTGCGGCGTGCGACAGCGGATCGAAGGCGCCGCCGGCCGACCTCATGAAGAGCCAGCGCGAGGCGATGGAAAAGGCAAAGCAAACGGAGGCGGTCATCGACCTGGCGACGGCGGATCGTCTCAAACGCGCAGAAAAGGATGCCCAGTGAAAGAGCTCTCGTTACTCATCGGCACGTTGGCATTGGCGGTGCTGGCGTCGGGCGCGGGCGCCCAGGATGCAACCTACTCGATCCGCCTCATGACGCCAGAGACGGCGCTCAAGGCCGCCCAGGCGGCGCTAAAGAAATGTCGCGATTCCGGCTACCAGGTTGCGGTGGCAGTGGTGGACCGGGGCGGCATTACGCAAGTGTTGCTGCGCGACCGCTACGCGGGACCGCACACGCCGCGCATGGCGGTCGACAAGGCTTGGACCGCGGTGAGCTTCCGCACCAAGACCACGGATCTTGCCCGTCTGACGGCGGCGGGCCAGCCCCAGAGCGGGGTAAGGCACCGACCCCGGGTCGCGACGGTGGGTGGAGGGCTCATGATCGAGGGCGCGGGTGCGATGCTCGGCGGTATCGGAGTGTCGGGCGCGCCCGGCGGCGAGGCGGACGACGCTTGCGCAAATGCCGGCATCGCCGCGATCCGCGAGAGCATCGAGTTCTAGAAAAAGCGAATGGAATCGCAGATGAACGCAGATAAACACAGATAATTCGAACCAAACACCAAAATTGTCCGTGAATGTCATCCACGTTTATCTGCGGCTAGCCGGGTTTTCGAGAGCGCTTTCACGCGGGATGGCCGAGCAGGCGGCGGATCGCGGCGAATACGTTGCGCACGCCACGCAGCAACCGGGGCGCGAGCAGCACCGCCACGAGGACGAAGAGCGCCAGCGCGATCAGCAGCAGCACGGGGTACTTGAACGCCGACCACAGGGCGGCAAGTGCCAGGGTATCTTCGCCGAGCGACGCCGCCCAGTTGCTGAAAGGTTCGGGGGACGCGTTGATGAGCATGCGCCCGCCCGCTTTCGTGAAATGCGCGCCCGCGGCGAACACGCCACCCAGCAGTCCCGCCGCGAGCGCGAGACCCTGATCCCCGTGTGCCACAGCTGCGGCGGCGAGCAAAGCGCCGCCCGGAATCCGAATGAAAGTGTGCACGGCGTCCCAGAGCGAGTCGAAACCGGGAATTTTGTCCGCGAAGAACTCGGTTATGAAGAGCAGGCCGGACACCACCATCACGGCGGGGTGCGCGAGCAGCTCAAGGTCCGGAGGCAGCTCGAGAACGGCGGCGTGGTGAAGGATTCCGAGGAAGAAAAGAACGGCGTAGAGCCGCACGCCGCTGGCCCAGCCGAGCCCCGCGATCAACGCCAGTGTCGAGAGCGCGTCCACTGCATCAGCCGAGCCGCTGCAGCTGTTCGTTCACCTTCTCGAGCATCGCCATGAAACGGGCGAGCCGCTCCTTCTCCTGCGCCACGATGAGCGGGGGCGCGCGTTCGACAAAGCTCGGGTTGTCGAGCTTACCCCGGGCCTTGTCGATCTCCCCCTGTAGCCGTCCACGCTCTTTGTCGAGCCGCGCGCGCTCATTGGCCACATCGATCTCTATCTTGAGCATCAGCCGGTAATCGCCCACGATCGACACCGGTGAGTCGATCTGCGGCAGCTCGTGCTCAGTGATCATGACCTCGGAGAGGCGCGCCAGCGCCGTGAGATAGGGGGCGAACGAAGCGAAAGGCTGGCGCCGGCCCTCGACCAGAAGCGGCACGCGCTGTCCGGGGCCAATGCCCATGTCACTGCGAAGCGTCCGGCAGGCATTGACGAGATCCTTTAGCATCGCGATCTGGCGCTCGGCGGTTTCGTCGTGGCGTTCCGGCTGAGATTGCGGATAGGACTGCATCATGATCGAAGGCCCCGACTTGCCGGCGAGGGCGGCCACCTTCTGCCAGAGCTCTTCTGTGATGAACGGGATCACGGGGTGCGCGAGACGCAAGGTCGTCTCCAGCACGCGCACCAGCGTGCGACGCGTTCCGCGCTGCTCCTCCGCGCTGCCGCTGGCGAGCTGCACCTTGGCGAGTTCGACATACCAGTCGCAGTACTCGTCCCAGACGAAGCGGTAGATCGCGCTCGCCACGTTGTCCAGCCGGTATTCCTGAAAACCTCGGGCGACCTCGGCTTCCGTGCGCTGGAGCTGGCTCACGATCCAGCGGTCTGCCAGCGAGAGCTCGACGGGGAGCGTCTCGTCCAGCCCGACGTCCTGGCCGGCGCAGTTCATCAGCACGAAACGGCTGGCATTCCATAGCTTGTTGCAGAAGTTGCGGTAACCCTCGCAGCGCTTGAAGTCGAAATTGACGTTCCGGCCGAGCGTGGCATAAGCGGCCATGGTGAAGCGCAGCGCGTCCGCCCCGTAAGCCGGGATCCCCTGCGGAAACTCCATCCGGGTGCGCTCGCCCAGGATCGGCGCATCCTCCGGCTTGCGCAATCCCGTCGTGCGTTTCTCAAGGAGCGGGGGCAGAGCGATGCCATCGATCAGGTCGACCGGGTCGATCGTGTTGCCTTCCGACTTCGACATTTTCTTGCCGTCAGCGTCGCGCACGATGCCGTGGATATAGATGTCGCGGAACGGCACGCGGCCGGTGAAATAGGTCGTCATCATGATCATCCGTGCGACCCAGAAGAAGATGATCTCGTAACCGGTGACGAGCACATTCGAGGGCAGGTAAAGGTCGTAGGCCGTTCGATCATCGTCCTGCATTTCCGGCCAGCCCAGCGTCGCGTGGCAAACCAGCGCGGAAGAAAACCAGGTGTCCAGCACGTCCGGGTCGCGCGTGAGGTGGGCACCATCGGCTTTCGCCTGCGCTTCCTCCTCGCTGCGCGCGACGTAGACGTTGCCGTGCTCGTCGTGCCAGGCGGGAATCTGGTGGCCCCACCAGAGCTGGCGCGAGATACACCAATCCTGGATGTTCCTCATCCATTGGTTGTACGTGTTCACCCAGTTATCCGGGTAGAACCGGACCTCACCTTTCTCGACCACCTCGCGTGCCACCTGGGCGATGGTCTTGCCGGGATGCAGCGTGCCGGCAGGCGCAGGCTTCGTGACGGCCACGAACCACTGGTCCGTTAGCATCGGCTCGACCACCGAATCCGTGCGTCCGCAACGGGGGACCACCATCCGGTGTTTCTTGACGGACTCAAGCAGGCCGAACGCCTTGAGGTCATCCACGATTCGCCCACGTGCTTCGTAGCGATCGAGACCGCGGTAGGTCGCGGGCAGCAGCTCTGCCGCCGATTTTCCGTAAACTCCGGCCGTGCTTGCGGGGCGACGTCCGCCCTCGAGGTCATCGAGCGGAGAGTCCTTGAGTCGGGCATCCTTCTTGAAGATGCTGGGCGGGTAGGCCTGCGTGTAACCCGCGGCCTTGAGTGTCTGGCCGATGATCGGGCGGTGCCGCAACCATACGTCGAAATCGTTGAAGTCGTGGGCGGGCGTGATCTTCAGGCACCCTGTGCCGAACTCCTTGTCTACGTACTCGTCGCCAATAACCGGGATTTCGCGCTCGGCGAGCGGCAGCACGACCATCTTGCCGATGAGCCCGCGATAGCGTTCGTCGCCGGGATTCACTGCAACTGCGACGTCGCCGAGCATCGTCTCGGGGCGGGTAGTTGCAACGGTGACATGGCCGCTGCCGTCCTTGAGCGGGTAGCGAATGTGCCAGAGATTGCCGTCCTCCTCCTGGCTTTCGACCTCGAGATCGGAGACGGCAGTGAGCAGGACGGGATCCCAGTTGACGAGCCGCTTGCCGCGATAGATGAGGCCCTGCTCGTAGAGGCGCACGAAAGTTTCAGTCACGACGCGCGAGAACTTCTCGTCCATCGTGAAGTATTCCCGCGCCCAGTCACATGAGGCGCCCAGCCGGCGCATCTGCCGGGTGATGGTGGAGCCGGACTGCTGTTTCCACTCCCACACCTTGTCGATGAATTTGTCGCGCCCGAGCGCCTCGCGTGAGGTTCCCTGCTGCTCCAGCTGGCGCTCGACCACGATTTGCGTCGCGATGCCGGCATGATCGGTGCCGGGCAGCCATAGCGTGTTGAAACCGCGCATGCGGTGATATCGGGTCAGCGCGTCCATGATGGTCTGGTTGAACGCGTGGCCCATGTGCAGCACGCCCGTGACGTTCGGCGGCGGCAATTGAATGCAGAAACGGTCGCTTTTGTCCGGATTGAGACCGGCCTTGAAATAGCCGTTCTCGTCCCAGAAGGAGTACCAGCGCGCCTCAATCGCTGCCGGCTCAAAACTCTTGGCGAGCTCCATCTCGGGAGGGAAGGGGCGGGTTCCGGGAAAAGCGGGAATTATACTGGAGGCAGGCAGCGCAGCTTTCGGCTCAGCCGGCTTCCCGCCGGCATCCTTTTCGTCGAGCGACAGACGCAGGGTCTGCAGCTGGGCGCGCAGCGTCTCCTCGATCGAGGCGCGCACCATGTGGTTGATGTCGGTCTTCATGTTCTGCGTGACCTTCTGCAGGGCCGAATCGAGTGCACCACCGATATCGGGCATGACGCGCTCCCGCATCACTTCCACGATCCGCTCGTCGAGGTCGCGCTTGAGCTTCTGGTAGACGCTGTGTTCGAGGTTTTGCACCTGCACGCGCGACACGACGTCCGTCGAATCGGGCGATGGCTCAGCCGCTGGCGGAACGGCCGGGCGTCCCATGACGGGTGGATCCTCGATAACGATCTCGGTCAGCGTCGGGACGTCGGATATCCCGCCGGTATCGTTCGCCTCCGTCGGCGTCGATATTCCGGACGTTTCCGCTGCGGTCTGCGCGGTGTTTGCGCCGCGGTGTCTCGCAAGCAAGGCGTCGGCCCGTTCCAAAAGCTCGTCGCCGTCGTCTTTGCGGGTGGGTTCCTCAGCCATCAGCGTTCCGAATGCTCAATGCTGAATGATAAATGGATCCGTGCCTGCCGCGCCCGGTGTGCAGGCGTTGACCGCTTTTCGCTAAGCACTAAACATTGAACATTAAACATTAAACATTGGTCTTGCTCAGGTCGTGCGTGCGGATCTCGTAGCCGCGGTCGCGGTAGAAGCGAAAGCGCTCACGGGCCTGTGCGCGATCGGCCTCGTCGAGGCCGACGATCTCGACAAGCCGCTGGAAGCGGCTGAAAAACGCAGGCCACTCCGGACGCAAATTGAGCAGCACATTGTCGTTGAGCAGGTTCTCGCCCTGATAATCGACGATGACGGGCGTCACCGTCGCGAGCGGGTCGTCGGGCGCGCAGTGCGGAACGAATCCGATGGCCGGTGCCGTCCAAAGCATCCGGTCGAGGCGCTGTGCGGTCCCGGCATCGGCACAGAAGACCGTGACCTTGAGGCCGCGGGCGAAGGCTTTCGAGGACAGCACGCACGCCGTGCGCAACCTGTCGGGAACGTGGGTGTAGAAATCGATTTGTGTCATTTATCGTGAATCGTAAATCGTTAAGTGCCGCTGCGGTTCCAAGATTCACCATTCACGATTTACGACTGCCGCGGGCGCGGTTGATGAGAAACTGCGTGAGCAGCGGCACCGGCCGGCCGGTGCCGCCCTTTTCCTTGCCGCTTTTCCAGGCCGTACCTGCGATGTCGAGGTGCGCCCACTTGTAGCTCTTGGTGAAGCGCGCCAGGAAGCAGGCCGCCGTTACAGCGCCCGCCGGGCGCCCCCCGACGTTCGCGAAATCGGCGAAATTGCTGGAGAGCTGCTCCTGGTAGTCTTCCCATAGGGGCAGGCGCCAGGCACGGTCATGCGCGGCCACGCCGGCTCCGAGCACCTCGCTTGCGAGGGTGTCATCGTTGGCGAAAAGGCCGGTTGCGACGTGGCCCAGCGCGACCACGCAAGCGCCGGTGAGTGTCGCAATATCGATCACCGCCGCCGGTTTGAAGCGCTCGACGTAGGTGAGCGCATCGCAAAGAATGAGGCGGCCCTCGGCGTCGGTGTTCAGGATTTCGACGGTCTGCCTGGACAGACTCTTCACGATGTCACCGGGCCTGGTGGCGCGTCCCCCAGGCATGTTCTCGGTCGCCGGGATGACCCCCACGACATTCACCGGCAGGCGCATTTCCCCGACCGCCTTCATCGTTCCCAGGACGCTTGCCGCGCCGCACATGTCGAATTTCATCTGGTCCATTTCGGCAGAGGGCTTGATAGAAATTCCCCCCGTGTCGAAGGTGACCCCCTTGCCGACGAGCGCCACCGGCCGCGCTGTCTTGGGTCCGCCGCGGTGTTCGAGCGTGATGAACTTTGGCGGTTGCGCACTGCCGCGCGCTACGGACAGCAACGCGCCCATGCCGAGCCGCTCCATGTCGGCGCGCTCCATTACCTCGACCTTCATGCGGTAGCGCTTCGCCAGCTCTCTCGCCTGGTCCGCGAGGTACGCTGGCGTGCATACGTTGGGCGGCAGGTTGCCCAAGTCCCGCGCCAGCGCGACGCCATGCGCCACCGCGAGACCGTGCTCGAGCCCTGCGGCGGCGCGCCGCTCAGCCGTACGATCGTTGACGCTCAATACGAGCCGGCGCAAGGCGAAGTCATTGTCCTCGCGCTTGCTTTTCATGCGGGTGAAGCGATAGGTGCATTCGCGCGCAACCATGACGGCATGCGCGACCTTCCACGCGGCATCGCGTTTGCCGAGCGCAAGCTCCGTGAGATGCAACGAGGCTTCCTCGGCCCCGGACGCGCCCAGGGCGCGGATGGCGGCCACGACGGCGCTGCGATACTGCTTCTCGCTGAACTGCGCTTCGCGCCCCAGTCCAACCAGCAGTACGCGATCAGCCGCAGCGCCAGGAACATTGTGCAGGAACAGGGTCTTGCCGAGCTTGCCCTGCATATCGCCGCGCCGCAGGATGGTGCTGATAGATCCCTTCGCAGCGCGGTCGAGCGCCGCGCCGGCGCGGGAGAGCTTGCGCGGCTCGAACACACCCACCACCAGACAACCGTTGCGGGCGGACTGCGGCGCGCCGCTTTTTATGCTAAATTCCACTGAGGGCTCCGAATCCAGTTAGCTGTCTGATTATTTGCGCATTCCTGCCGAAAAGTCAAAGCTGAGCCCGGCTCTCTAATGATCTTCCGCCACGCGCTTCTCCGCGAGCTGGTGATTTCCTCGCTGGGAATTTTCTTCGTCCTGATCGGCATCATCGTGACAACGGCGCTCGTGCGCCTTCTCGGACTGGCTGCGGGCGGTGCCATCACTGCGGGTGGGGTGGCGGCGTTGCTCGGTTTGGCGCTGGTGAGCTATCTGCCGCTCGTGCTTTCGCTCGCGCTCTTCGTCGCGGTGCTGATGACACTCACGCGCAGCTACCGCGATTCGGAGATGGTGGTCTGGTTTGCAAGCGGCATGGGTCTGACCGAGTGGATCCGGCCCGTGCTCACGTTCACGGTGCCAGTCGTTGTCCTGATTACGCTGGCGTCCCTGCTGCTGAGGCCGTGGGCGGTCGCCAACAGCGAGGAGCTGCGCCGGCGCATGGACAGCCGGGATGATGTGTCGGCGATAACGCCCGGCGTCTTCCGGGAATCCAATCGGGCCGACCGCGTGTTTTTCGTCGAGGCGGTGTCGGGCGCCGAGAAACTCGTTGGCAACGTGTTCGTGAGCTCGGTCCAACATAATCGGCAGGGCGTGATGGTGGCCGCGCAGGGGTACGTGGAGACAGCGCTGAATGGCGATCGCTTCCTCGTGCTGAAGAACGGCCGGCGCTACGAGGGCGAGCCCGGCAAGGCCGCGTACAAGATCTACGAGTTCGAGCGTTATGCCATGCGCATCGGGTCGAGTGAGGCGCCGCGCGCCCCTACCGAAAAGAGCACGCCAACAGTAGAGCTGGTGCGTAATTTAACTCACCGCAATCAGGGCGAGTTGTCATTCCGGCTGGGTATTCCCATTGGAGCGCTGATCCTGGCGCTGCTCGCGATCCCCCTGTCCTTCGTCAATCCGCGCGCGGGGCGGTCGATGAATCTGCTTCTGGCGCTGCTGGTGTACATGAGCTACAGCAACATGCTATCGATCGCGCAAGCGTCCATCGCGCAGTCGCGCATCAGTTTTGCCGTCGGGGTGCTCGGCGTGCACGCCCTGATGTTCGTGCTGCTCCTGCTGCTGTTCTACCGCCGCTTGATGCTGTTTTCGCTTTTTCGCTTGATACGATGAGGACGCTGCGGCGATACATTGCTACCGAAATCTTCGTGGCGACCGCTCTGGTCACGGCCGCGTTGGTGATGCTGTTTGCGTTCTTCGACACGGTGGAGCAGGTGAAGGACCTCGGCCGCGGTGCCTACACGCTGCGACTCATTGCGGGCTACGTCTTGCTTTCGGCGCCGGGGCATGTCTATGAGCTCTTTCCTATCGCGGTCCTGATTGGCGCGCTTTTCGTGCTCGCGCAACTCGTGGCGGGATCCGAGTATACGGTCATGCGCACCGCTGGCGTATCGACCACGCGTTTCGTCACCACGCTCGTAGGGATCGGCCTTGTTCTTGCCGTAATCACGTTCGTTTTCGGGGAATTCGTCGGCCCGCCCGCGGAGCGGTCCGCGCAGCGCCTTCGGTCTCAGGCCATTACCGGTGTGGTGGCGCAGGAGTTCCGCTCGGGTTTGTGGATCAAAGACGACCGTAGTTTCATCAACGTCGTCGAAGTGCTTCCCGACACCAGTCTGCGTGGCGTGCGGATCTACGATTTCGACGGACAATATCGGCTGCGCTCCATCAGTTTCGCACATCGGGGAACTTATCAGAGCGACCGGCGCTGGATGCTCCACGACGTTGAGCGTACGAACTTCGATGGTAAGGAAACCTCGGTGCAGAAGCTGGCGCAGGCGAGTTGGCAGTCGGTGCTCGATCCCGATCTCATCAGCGTGCTCCTGGTAAAGCCTGAAAAGATGTCGGCTTCGAGCCTCTATTCGTACACGCGGCACCTCAAGGAAAACCATCAGCGGGCGCTGCGTTATGAAATCGCGCTTTGGAACAAGCTGACCTATCCCCTGGCAGTTGTGGTGATGGTCGTGCTCGCGCTGCCTTTTGCGTATTTTCAGGGCCGCCAGGTTGGTGTCGGCCCCAAGATCTTCGCCGGCATTATGCTCGGCCTGGTGTTCCACTTCCTGAATCGCCTGTTCTCGTACCTTGGACTTATCAACGACTGGCCGGCCTTTGCCAGCGCCGTCGTACCCATCGTGATCTTTTTCTCGGCGGCGGTGGGGATGATCTGGTGGCAGGAGCGCAGGTAAGTCAGAAGTCAGAAGGCGGAAGGGCGTCGGTTGCGGGTCTTCATTCATCCTTTCGCCTTCATCCTTCATCCTTCACGATACGGGTGCGGGCGATCCGGTCGTGCAGGAACTGCTAATCCCGGTCCACAAGGGCCCACGCGAAGCCCGCGCCGAACGCGAGTAATCCGGCAAGAGCGAGGCAATAGCGCTGCACCGCCTGTCGCAGGGTAAGCACGCTGCCGTTGCGGTGCACCAGCCGAAGGCGCCAGGTTTTCATCGGCAGGGTCTGGCCGCCGCCGCGCCATTGGCAGACGAAATACGCGCCCGCGAGGGCTGCGAGATAGAGCTGGAGGAGCGGCCGCGCAACGACGTGTTCCATCCCTTGAGTCAGGGTGATGAATGGGGTTGCACCGAGCGCGAGGACTGCACATAGAACCAGCGCCTCGTAGGCGAGGCTTACCACGCGCCGCATAAGGCCTGCCGGCGGCGCGCTGTTTTCATGCCCGGCAGACATCGGCTACACGTAAGGAGGGTGTCGGGACATCGTCCGACACCCTCCTAGGGCGGGGTTAACGCGTCGTGGTCGCCGGCACGGCGGGCGCCGTCAATGGCGCGGGCGGGGCTGGCGGATCCGACGGCGAAAGATCCGGCTGGGCCGCTACGGCTCGCTGATAGGCTCGCCACTGTCGGGTGACCTGTCGGCGCTCTTTGGGCGGAAGACGCTTGAGCTGCTGATAGCGCTCGCGTGCGGCACGGCGCTGTTCGGGGGTCAGCTTCGCCCAGTTGACCATGCGCTTTTTCAGGCGCTCGCGCGCCGGCGGCTTCATCTTGGGATAACGCTTTGCGATGGCCATCCATTTCTTGCGGCGCTTCGCGTCCAGCTGGTCCCACTCGCGGGAGAGCGGGGCGAGGATCTTCTGCTGTTCGGGCGTGAGCTCGGACCACGCGGGTCGTGCGTACTTGCCACTCTCGGGTTGGTTTTGCGCGGCGACGACCGGAAATGCGAGACAGAGCCAGGCGATCAACGCGACGCACGTTTTAGCCATGAATCGAAGCCCTTGTCGAGATAAGCATTGATCGGCAGCTCATCGGTGAGCAAGCCGGCATCGATGTCGGCCAGCTCGTTAGTCGGGCCGAGGCTGTTCCAGATGGCGAGACCGGTCAGGCCGAGCACGAGCGCAGTGACGGCCACCAGATTGCGAACACTGTAGAAGCGATGCCCGGAAACCCACGCGATCGCATGTCCGGTCCACGCCAGGCCCAGGACAGGTGCGGGTTGCTCGCGATAGCGCCCAAGCGCCCGTTCGCGCGCAGCCAGCAGTCGCTCGCGCGTCGCCGGATCGAGTTGATCCACGCCGGCGTCGAGGTGCTCGACAATCCGGCGCGCCAACTCGTTCTCGGGCTGGTTCATAGTTTGATCCCCTGTTTTCCGAGGATCACGGAAAGGGCATGAGTTGCCCTCGAGCAGTGTGTTTTCACACTTCCCTTGGAGCAACCCATTATTTTCGCCGCCTCGGCGACGTCCAGTTCCTCCCAATAACGCAACAAGAAGGCTTGGCGTTGACGTGCCGGCAGTTTTTCAAGCGCTTTTTCAATTAAAGCAACCACTTGTGAGCGTTCAGCCTGTTCGGCGGGTGGTTCCGAAAACTTGGAGTCGTCCACCACTTCCAAAGTTTCGAGCGGGTCCGCGTCCTCGTCGCTCCCGCGGCCGAGGAGGCTCGAGACCGCGGGCGTCCACATCGAGCGAACCTTTTGGCGACGAAAAAAATCGAGAATCGTGTTCTGCAAAATGCGTTGAAACAGGAGCGGGAGCTCGGTCAGAGGACGCGTGGAATAACTTTCGGTGAGCTTCAGCATCGCGTCCTGGACGATGTCCAATGCCAAGTGATCGTCACGCAGCGCGAACAGCGCTTGCTTGTAGGCGCGGCGCTCAACCTTGGCGAGAAACTCCGCAAGTTCTTGGTAGGTGGCCAGTCGTCCCGCCTTCCGGATGCCCGCGGCGGCGCGCGGCCCGTCGGAGCGATGCCCTTGCACCGTCCCGCGCAGGTCGCCGCATCTTAGCAAAAAACGAAGGCGCGCAACGCCTGAGGTGGACTGGCGGGGGGCTTTGCTCTATCTTGCTGTTTAAAGGGATGTTTTGCTTGACCAAAGTGCAGTCAGACGGTAACGTTACCAGTTTCCGCGTTTGGGCTGGACTGGGCCATGGAACTGACTGGCGCTGAAATCGTCGTGCGCTGCCTGCAGGAGGAGGGGGTTGAGCACGTGTTTGGCTACCCCGGAGGCGCCGTGCTCTTTCTCTATGACGAGATCTTCAAGCAAGACAAGGTTAAGCATATCCTGGTGCGGCACGAGCAAGGCGCGGTTCACGCGGCCGACGGCTATGCGCGGTCAACGGATAAGGTAGGGGTTGCGCTGGTGACGTCCGGGCCGGGCGTAACAAATGCCGTCACGGGCATTGCCACCGCCCACATGGATTCCATTCCCCTGGTCATCATTACGGGCCAGGTGCCAACGCACGCGATCGGCCAGGACGCGTTCCAGGAGTGCGACGCGGTCGGAATCACGCGGCCGTGCGTGAAGCATAACTTCCTGGTGAAGGACGTGAAGGATCTCGCGGTCACCATGAAGAAGGCGTTCTATATTGCGGCGACGGGCCGCCCGGGCCCGGTCGTGGTGGACATCCCGAAGGACGTGACGACGGCGAAGTGCGAGTTTCACTATCCCGAGACGATCACGATGCGCTCGTACAACCCGGTCACCAAAGGCCACGCCGGGCAGATCAAGAAGGCGATACAGCTCCTCACCAGGGCCAAGCGCCCGATGATCTACACCGGCGGGGGTGTAGTCCTGGGCGGCGCGTCCGACGAATTGACGCAACTCGTGCGCTCGCTCGGCTTTCCCTGCACGAACACCCTGATGGGGCTTGGCGCCTATCCGGCGACGGATCGTCAGTTTCTCGGCATGCTCGGCATGCACGGGACCTACGAAGCGAACATGGCGATGCAGCATTGCGACGTACTGCTCGCGATCGGGGCGCGCTTCGACGACCGTGTGATCGGCAACCCGCGCCACTTCTTCGCCGAGGAGCGCACCATCATCCACGTCGATATTGATCCCTCTTCGATATCGAAGCGCGTCAAGGTCGACGTCCCTGTCGTCGGCGACGTGCGGGAGGTGCTGCGCGAGCTCATGAAACAACTCGACGCCGTCAAGGAAAAGCCCGATCCGGAAGCGCTCAAGACGTGGTGGACACAGATCGAGCTCTGGCGCTCGCGCGACTGCCTCAAGTACGACCGCTCGAGCTCGCTCATCAAGCCGCAATACGTGATCGAGAAGCTCTACGAAGTCACCGGCGGCGATGCTTACGTGACCTCCGACGTGGGCCAGCACCAGATGTGGGCGGCGCAGTTCTACAAGTTCCAGAAACCGCGCCGCTGGATCAACTCGGGCGGGCTGGGCACGATGGGCTTTGGCATGCCGGCGGCGATGGGCGTGCAGCTCGCGCACCCGGCCGCGGCCGTCGCGTGCGTCACGGGCGAGGCCTCGATTCAGATGTGCATCCAGGAGCTCTCCACCTGCAAGCAATACCGGTTGCCGATCAAGGTAGTGAACCTCAACAACAAGTACATGGGCATGGTGCGCCAGTGGCAGGAGTTCTTTCACGGCAACCGCTACGCGGAGTCGTACATGGACGCGCTGCCCGACTTCAGCAAGTTAGCGGAGTCGTATGGCCACATCGGCGTCAAGATTGAGAAGCCCGAGGACGTGGAGCCCGCGCTCAAGGAGGCGTTCGCGCGCAAGAGCGACCTCGTGTTCATGGATTTCGTGACCGACCAGACCGAGAACGTGTTCCCGATGGTGCCGGGCGGCAAGGGCCTTTCGGAGATGATCCTGGTATGAGGCGAATCATCTCCGTCCTGCTCGAGAACGAAGCGGGCGCGCTTTCGCGGGTCGCCGGGCTGTTCTCGGCCCGCGGCTACAATATCGAGTCGCTTACGGTCGCGCCTACCGAGGACGCGACGCTGTCGCGCATGACGATCGTGACCGCGGGGTCCGACGAGGTAATCGAGCAGATCACCAAGCAGCTGAACAAGCTGATCGAGGTGGTGAAGCTCGTTGACCTGTCAGATGGTGACCACATCGAGCGCGAGTTGATGCTCGTCAAAGTTCGCGCGGTCGGCAAGGATCGCGAGGAGATGAAACGCATGGCGGACATCTTCCGCGGGCGTATCATCGACGTGACCGACAAGGATTACACGATCGAACTTACCGGCACCGGGGCGAAGCTCGACGCCTTCCTGAAGGCGATCGATCGCGGCGCGATACTGGAAACGGTACGCACTGGCGCGTCCGGCATCGGCCGCGGCGACCGGGTTCTTAGAGTCTAGAGAGGAAAGAGGGGAGAGGTCGGAGGACCGCTCGGTATGACGCCGATCGGCCCTCGTCCGGCGCCTCTCGCTGCCAACCGAAGAGGAAACGATGAAGATCTACTACGACAAAGACGCCGACCTGTCACTCATTAAGCGCAAGCACGTCGCCATTATCGGCTACGGCTCGCAGGGGCACGCGCACGCGAACAATCTGAGGGACTCCGGCGTGAAAGTGACGGTGGGCGTGCGCAAAGGCGGCGCTTCGTGGACCAAGGCCAAGAAGGCCGGGATTGCGGTCAAGGAGGTGGGAGATGCGGTGGCGGGCGCCGACGTGGTGATGATCCTGCTGCCCGACGAGCACCACGCTGACGTCCACGCGGCCGAGATTGCGCCCAATATCAAGAAGGGCGCCACCCTCGGCTTTGCGCACGGATTCAACATCCACTTCAAGCAGATCGAGCCGCGTGCGGATCTGGACGTCATCATGATTGCACCCAAGGGCCCCGGCCATCTGGTGCGCTCGACCTATACCCAGGGCGGTGGCGTTCCTTCTCTCATCGCGGTCTACCAGGACCCCGGCAAGAAAGCCCGTGATGTCGCGCTTTCGTATGCCGCGGCCATCGGAGCCGCCCGTGCCGGGGTCATCGAGACGACGTTCCGGGAAGAATGCGAGACCGACCTGTTCGGCGAGCAAGTGGTGCTGTGCGGAGGGCTCACGGCACTGATCCAGGCTGGCTATGACACGCTGGTCGACGCGGGATACGCTCCGGAGATGGCGTACTTCGAGTGTCTGCACGAAGTGAAGCTTATCGTGGATCTGATCTACGAGGGCGGCATTGCCAATATGCGCTACTCGGTGTCGAACACGGCGGAGTACGGCGACTTCACGCGCGGGCCGCGTATCGTCAATGATCAGGTGCGCGCAGAAATGAAGCGGATTCTCCACGAGATCCAGACCGGTCAGTTCGCCCTCGAGTTCATCCTCGAGAACCGCGCCGGTGCGCCGGTGCTGAAGGCCATGCGTCGCAACGCGGCGCAGCAGTCCGTCGAAATCGTGGGCGCGAAGCTGCGCGACATGATGCCCTGGATCAAAGCGAACCGCTTGGTGGATCAATCCAAGAACTAGTCACCGCCGTGCGGTGAGCAGGGAAAGGACGGGAAGACAGGGTGAATATCGAGCAACGACGAGCTGACATGGCCACGCCGGAGGCCGCCGACCAGAAGCCGCACCGCGCGAACGGCTACCCTCATCCCATCATTGCGCGTGAGGGCTGGCCCTTCATTGCGCTTTCCGTCATCGTGGCCGTGCTGGTCCACACGGCTGCGGGGCTGTGGTGGGCAGCGCCGCTGTGGCTCGTGGTCGTTTTCGTCCTTCAGTTCTTTCGCGACCCGCCACGCGTCGTTCCGCCCGAGCCGAAGGCGGTCCTGTCACCGGCGGACGGGCGCATCGTCACGGTCGAGCGCGCCCGCGACCCATATCTCGAGCGCGACGCCCTGAAGATGAGCGTCTTCATGAATGTGTTCAACGCGCACTCCAACCGCAGCCCGGTCGACGGCGAGGTGCGCGAGGCGTGGTACCACACGGGCAAGTTCTTCAACGCCGCGTTGTCCAAATCGTCGCTCGAGAACGAACGTGCCGCGCTCTGGATCCGCACGCCGGCCGGTGCGGACGTGACGTGCGTGCAGATCGCAGGGCTGATCGCGCGGCGCATCATCTGCTATGCCCGGTCCGGGCAGCGTCTGGCGCGCGGCGAGCGCTACGGGTTCATCCGCTTTGGTTCCCGGGTCGATGTCTACCTGCCGTCGGGCGCGCGTCCGGTCGCAGCCGTTGGCGACAAGGTCTATGCCACAGAGACCGTGCTCGCCATGCTGCGCTGAATGCGAATCGTAAGACGTAAATCGTGAATCGCGAGCCGGCACCCGTCGTGAAGCTGGTGCGATTAACGACCGACGACTGACGGTCTCATATGTACGAGCCCCGCGAGAACAAGCTCTTTATCAAGTCGCGTTTTGCGCGGCGCGGCATCTACTGGTTGCCGAATGTCTTTACAACAATCGCGTTGTTTGCTGGGTTCTACGCCATCGTGCAGGCGATGAGCGGGCGTTTCGAGAACGCGGCAATCGCGATTTTCGTTGCGCTGGTATTCGACGGACTCGATGGGCGGGTAGCTCGGCTGACGCGCACGCAGAGCGCTTTCGGGGCCGAGTACGACAGTCTCTCCGACATGGTGTCCTTCGGGGTCGCGCCGGCGCTCGTGGTCTATGTCTGGGCGCTCAAGGATTTTGCGCTGATGACGAACATACCGCTGCTGGGGCCGTGGCTTACCAGCAAGTTGGGCTGGATCGCCGCGTTCATCTACTGCGTGTGCGCAGCCCTGCGACTCGCGCGCTTCAACACGACGCTTGAGATCGCCGACAAGCGTTTCTTCCAGGGCCTGCCGAGTCCGGCAGCCGCGTGTCTCGTGGCCGGTCTCGTGTGGGCGCTGAACGAATACCAGATCGAGGGCCGCGACGTGAAATGGCTGGCGTGGGCGCTTACGGTTTTCGCGGGCCTCACCATGGTGAGTAATCTCAAGTTCTACAGCGGCAAAGACATCAATCTCCGCAAGAGCGTGCCGTTCTCCGTGCTAGTGGGGATTACCCTGGGCATTGTGGCGCTTTTCATGCTCTCGAGCACGCTGCCCGAAATGCTGTTCCTGCTGTTTTTGAGTTACGGTGGCTCGGGTTATGTGCTTTGGGCCTATCGACAGGTCAAGAAACGGGCCGCCGACCGGGCGCCGCCGCCGCAGTGAGGTTGCGCGTAATCGGGAAAATCGTTATATTTCAAAGCATGTATCCGTTGACGCAGGCCGATCTGCTCCTCCGCTTGGCCAGTCTCCTGCTGGCTCGCTTGCTGCTGCGCCTTCGCGGCGCATAAATCCTTTATTCTCTTTCCACTAGTAGATTCATGCCCGGGCGCCACTACGGCGCGCGGATCGGTTTACCAGCATTTGCATCGTGGCTGCGGCCGCGGTGGGCGTTAAGAATTGGAGACGGTCATGGCTAAAGAGAACTTGATCATATTCGACACGACAATGCGCGACGGCGAGCAAAGCCCGGGCGCCTCGATGACCCGGGAGGAGAAGCTGCGCATCGCGCGCCAGCTCGAGCGGATGCGCGTCGACGTGATCGAGGCAGGGTTCCCTGCTGCAAGCGAGGGCGACTTCGAGTCGGTAAAGGCAGTTGCCTCCGTCATCAAGGACAGCACCGTGTGCGGGCTTGCGCGCGCCAATGAGCGTGACATCCGGCGCTGCGGGGAGGCGGTAAAGCCGGCGCGCAGCCCGAGGGTGCACACCTTCATCGCGACATCGCCGATCCACATGGAGAAGAAGCTGCGCATGGAGCCCTCACAGGTCATCGAGCAGGCCGTGCGCGCGGTGAAATGGGCGCGCGAGTACACCGACAATGTCGAGTTTTCGCCCGAGGACGCAGGCCGCTCGGACAGCGACTTCCTCTGCCGTATCCTGGAGCAGGTAATCGCGGCGGGCGCGACTACGATCAACGTTCCCGATACCGTCGGCTACACGTTTCCCGAGCATTTCGGGAAGCTCATCCACACGCTGCGCGAGCGCATCCCGAATTCCGACAAGGTCATCTGGTCGGTGCACTGCCATAACGACCTCGGTCTCGCAGTTGCCAACTCCCTGGCGGCGGTGCTGAACGGAGCGCGGCAGGTTGAGTGCACCATCAACGGGCTGGGTGAGCGCGCGGGCAATGCCGCGCTCGAAGAGATTGTGATGGCAGTACGCACGCGCCAGGACATCTTTCCCTGTGACACCCGCATCGATGCGAGCCAGATCGTTCCGGCAAGTCGGCTTGTCGCGGGCGTCACGGGCTTTCCCGTTCAGCCCAACAAGGCAATCGTCGGGGCGAACGCGTTCGCGCACGAGGCTGGTATACACCAGGACGGGGTGATCAAGAGCCGCGACACCTACGAGATCATGCGCGCCGAGGATGTGGGCTGGAATGCGAACCGCTTGGTGCTGGGCAAGCACTCCGGCCGCAACGCATTCCGGCAGCGCCTGCAGGAGATCGGCATCGTGCTGGAGTCTGAAGAAGCGCTGAACACCGCGTTCAAGCGCTTCAAGGAGCTGGCCGACAAGAAGCACGAGATTTTCGACGAGGATCTCCAGGCGCTGATTACCGAGGAGAACCTCGAGCACGTCGACAACGAGCACTACAGGCTCGTCGCGCTAACCGCCCACTCGGAAACCGGCGAGCAGCCCTTCGCCACGATCGTCGTGTCGGAAGACGGCACGGAGCGCCGCGCCGAGGCGCGCGGGAGCGGTCCGGTCGACGCCTCGTTCAAGGCGATCGAGTCCATCGTCGGCAGCGGCGCGGAGCTGCTGCTCTACTCTGTCAACAACATCACCACGGGCACGGATTCGCAGGGGGAGGTGACGGTAAGGCTGTCGAAGAGCGGCCGTATCGTCAACGGGCAAGGGGCCGACACCGACATCGTGGTGGCGTCAGCGAAGGCCTACCTCAACGCGCTGAACAAGCTGCACTCCAAGGTCGAACGCATCAACCCGCAGGTCTAATTGAGTGACGAGTGACGAGTGACGATGGCGAAGTGGCTGATTACAGCCGGGATCGTGCTCGTTGCGCTGGGCCTGTTGTGGCCCCTGCTCTCGAAGCTGGGCCTCGGCAGCCTGCCCGGCGATATCAGGGTCGAACGCAAGAGGTTCACGTTTTATTTTCCGATCACCACCGGCATTTTGGTCTCGCTGGTTATCACGCTCATACTCTGGATTTTCCGCCGCTAAGCCTCATTCACCATGCCGCCGGACGTAGGCGATTGCCGCACAGGTCGAATCCGTCGCCGTCGATGCCGACCATGATCGCGCGCGCCGTCTCGCGGTCGTGGAAGAAGCGGCAGCAGCCTTGCCAAGCGCGGGCATGCTCGGTGTTCATGTAGGCGATGACGGCATCTTCGTAACCCGCGAGCTCGTTGGCTGGCGGCGCGTAGGCCGCGGCGCTTATCCAATGGAATGTCGGCAAATCCGGAGATGAAGCGAACTTGAACGGGCCCAATGCCGTAGAAATCGAAGTCTCCCAGCGCGAGTAACCGCTCGGCGTCGGGGAAGTAGCGCAAGTAACGCGCGCGCGACAGGATAGCCGCTGAGCCGTTGCGACAGCGTCGCGAGCGAGCCCGCGTGATGGCGCCTCAGGTAGGCGCGCGCCGCGGCTCCCGGGCTGCTCATCCGGCGGATAATCGAAGAGCGATCTCGGAGAGCCGCCGGCCGAGCGCAATGCACAGCCTGCGCTCGTGCTCGGTCACCGGCCGCTCGCTCGCGGCGCCAGCATGATGGCTTGCGCCATATGGGGTGCCGCCCCCGGTGGTCGAAAACAGTTCGGGCTCGGCGTAGGGCAGGCCCACGATCAGCATGCCGTGATGCAGCAGTGGCAGCATCATCGACATGAGGGTGGTCTCCTGGCCGCCGTGCGGGCTCGCGGTCGAGGTGAATACGGCGGCGGGTTTGCCCGAGAGCGTGCCGTTCAACCACAGCTCGCCGGTGGAGTCCCAGAAGTACTTCATGGGCGCTGCCATGTTGCCGAAGCGGGTGGGGGAGCCGAGTGCGATGCCGATGCATTCCGCGAGGTCCTTGTGCTCGGCATACGGGGCGCCCGCGTCAGGCACGGCGGGCGCGACGGCTTCGGACACGCTGGACACCTTGGGGACAGTACGCAGGCGCGCTGCACACCCCCCCACCTGTTCCACGCCGCGCGCGACCAGCTGCGCCATCTCCTTCACGGCGCCGGTGTGGCTGTAGTAGAGAACGAGGATTTCGTGCATGGCGGCGGGCCGGGAGGATGGCGGGTATTATATAGTTGTTATTTTCGGGACCGGAGTTGCAAGCTTGCCGAACAGACGCCATCCCTGGTCGAATTCGTGCACATCGTCGGGCAGCGGTTCGTCCAGGAGCGCTGCCTGCAGGCGGTCCGGGCGGAGATCAACGTCAGCCCGATGCGCGCGCAGATGGTATGAGGGCTGGCTGCGGTTTCCGCCAAGTGATTCGGCGCCGGACCTGACCAGCCTGCGAATCAGCTTTGAGCCCGAGCGCGTTGCGCGCTCTCTGCGGACTGGGTCGAATAATTCCAGTTGCGCTGCCAGGCGCGCACCACCATGTTGGGGTACTCGGGGCTGCCCAGGCTGCCGTTGTAGCGGCCAAGCGCGCGATAGAGATTGCCTTTTTCGATGTCCAAGTAATGGCGCAGGATCACGCAACCGTAGCGCAGGTTGGTGCGCAGGTGGAAGAGATTGTGATCCTGGTTGCCGATGAGCTTGCGCCAGAAGGGCATCACCTGCATGAAGCCGCGCGCGCCGGCGCGCGACACGGCGTACTTGCGAAAATTGCTCTCGACCTGGATCACTCCGAGCACAAGTTGGGGATCGAGGCCGGCGCGTTTGGCTTCGTAGTGCACGCTGACGAGGAATGCCTCCCGTGCCTGCTGGTCGGGCATGCGTTTAGCGAGCCGCTGCGACATCGCGCGCAACCAGTGCCGTGCCTGCGTCTCGGTCTCGAATGCGAGATAGGGAACCGCCTGATCGGCGATCGCCTTGTGAAGGACGCCTTGCACGCTCGTTGAGAGCGGCTCATACGCCTGCGCCCCGGCGCGTGCCGTTGCGGGGACGGTCAACGCGAGCGCGGAATAAATCCAGATAATCGCGTGAACTACGTATCGCACACCATTGATTTTACGTAATTTACAACATCTTGCAAGGCAATAGTTGTCGCTTTGGCGTCGCGCCGCCCCTGATATTCGAGCTGCCCGCTCTTGAGAGCCCGCTCGCCCACCACCAAACGGTGCGGGATACCGATCAACTCGAGGTCAGCAAACATGACACCGGGGCGCTCGTCCCGGTCGTCCAGTAGCACGTCAATGCCGGCCTGCTGCAGCTCGCGGTAGAGCCGCTCGGCGGTCTCGCGCACCTGGGCGCTCTTGCCAAGGCCGATCGGCGCCAGCGCCAGCTCGAACGGTGCGATGGCGCGGGGGAAGATGATTCCGCGCGCGTCGTGGTTCTGTTCGATGGCCGCGGCGGCAATGCGGCTCACGCCAATCCCATAGCAGCCCATTTCCATGATCTGCGATTTGCCGGCTTCGTCGAGGAAGCTCAGATTCAACGCTCTCGAATACTTGGTCCGCAGCTGAAAGATGTGGCCGACCTCGATGCCGCGGCAAATTTCCAGCGTGCCCTTGCCGTCGGGGCTGGGATCGCCAACCACGGCGTCGCGAATGTCGGCCACCATCGGCTCCGGTAAGTCGCGGCCAATGTTTGCGCCAGTGTAGTGATGGTCGTCGGTATTTGCACCGACGACGAAATTTGCCATGGTGGCTACCGTTCGATCGGCGATGACGGTTCCGTTGAACCCGACCGGCCCGAGCGAGCCCGGATCCGCCCCAAAAGCCTGGCGGATGGCCTCTGGCGTTGCGAACGCCACCGGTGTTCTAACCTGTCTCAGCTTGCCAGCTTTCACAAGATTGAGCTGGTGGTCACCACGTACCATCATCAGCACTGGTCGGCCATGGGCGCCGTCCACGCAGACCGCCTTCACCGTCCTCTCGGCCGGCACCTTTAGGAACGCGCACAGATCCGCGATCGTCTTGACGCCAGGCGTATGCACGCGCTGCAGCTCTTGATCGGGGGACGGGCGGGTTGTCCCCGGGGCCATGGCCTCGGCAAGCTCCACGTTGGCTGCATAGTCGGAGTCCGGACAAAACGCGATCGCGTCCTCGCCCGAATCCGCGAGCACATGGAACTCGTGTGAACCGGTGCCGCCGATCGCTCCCGTGTCGGCTGCGACCGCGCGGAACCTGAGACCGAGCCGGGCAAAGATCCGCGTATAGCAAGCGTGCATTTCCCAGTAGCTCTGCTGGAGATTGGCCTCGTCCGCATGGAACGAATAAGCGTCCTTCATCACGAACTCGCGCGCGCGCATCACGCCGAAACGCGGCCGGATCTCGTCCCGGAACTTGGTCTGGATCTGGTACAGATTCAGGGGAAGCTGACGGTAGCTCTTGATCTCGCGCCGCACCAAGTCACTCACAACCTCCTCGTGCGTGGGACCGAAGCAGAAATCGCGCTGATGGCGGTCCTTGAGGCGCAGGAGCTCAGGGCCATACTGCTCCCAACGCCCCGATTCCTGCCACAGCTCAGCTGGCTGCACGGCTGGCATTAGGAGCTCGATCGCGCCGCTCGCGTTCATCTCCTCGCGCACGATCACCTCAATCCTGCGCAGCACGCGCAGGCCGAGTGGCATCCAGCTGTAGATGCCTCTCGCGAGCTGGCGCACCAGCCCCGCCCGGAGCATCAGCCGGTGGCTGATCACTTCGGCCTCGGCCGGGTCTTCCTTGAGCGTTGCGATGAAAAATTGCGAAGCGCGCATGTCTGTCGCCGGCCGGCAAAAGCCATTATTCTACCGAACCGCCTGATCTGAAGAGCGAACCCATGGGGTTTTTTGCAAAATGGCTGCTGGGCAAGCCAACCAATGACTCGCAGTCCGTCTACGTGACCGAGCGTTTTGGGGTGCGGTCGTTGCACATCGGCAGCGATACGATCCAGAGCTCGATGCGGCTCGCGCGTCCGAACGATCTCGAGCTGGCCTACACGCGCAGCATGATGGCGTTCCTGCTCTTCAACGAGCGGCCGGGACACGTGCTGATGATCGGCATGGGCGGAGGCTCGCTCGCGAAGTTTGTCTACCACCAGCTGCCGTTGGCGGCGATCGATGTGGTCGAGGTAAGTCCCCGTGTGGTCGTGATCGCGCGGCAGCAGTTTTTTGTGCCGCCGGACGACGAGCGTTTGAGGGTGCACATCGGTGAAGGCGCCGAGTGGGTTGCCCGCGCCGGGGCGGCCGCGGACGTCATCGTCGTTGACGGCTTTGACGGCGACTCGCAAGTCGAGGAACTGTCAACGCGTGCTTTCTACCAGGCATGCCTGAACCGCCTTGCGCCGCGCGGCCTACTGGTCGTAAACCTCTGGGGCTCGGACCGGCGGTTCCACGAGTATCTCGAGCGCATCGAGGCCGCGTTTCCCGCCGGCACGCTGTGCCTGCCCGCCGAAAAGCCGGGCAATGTCATCGTATTCGGCTTTCGCGACAGTCCGGGCAATCCCAACTGGGATGAGCTGGAACGCAAAGCCCTCGAGCTGCGGGAGCGTTACGGGCTCGAGTTTCCCAAGTTCGTGCAGGGTCTGCGCAAGATGAACCGCTGGGACGAGCACCGGCTCTACGCCCAGCTGTGATGCGTGCGCAAGCCTATCGTTCGCCGCTAAACTATGAAAGAATCGTTGCAACTGACAGGGCAGCAGGGGATTTCCCATGATCGATCGTGACGGCTACCGCCCGAACGTCGGCATAATTCTATGTAATTGGAAAAATGAGGTTTTCTGGGGCAAGCGGGTCAAAGAGCATTCATGGCAGTTTCCGCAAGGCGGCATTAAGCCCGGCGAAAGCCCGGAAACGGCGATGTACCGCGAGCTCGAGGAAGAAGTAGGCCTCCATCCACGGCATGTGCGGATACTCGGACGCACGCGCGAATGGCTGCGTTACGAAGTGCCGGAGCGGTGGCTGAGGCGCGAGTGGCGCGGGAATTACCGGGGACAGAAGCAGATCTGGTATCTGCTGCTTCTCATCGGCCGTGACTACGATGTGCGGTTGCGCGCGTCGGCCAAGCCTGAATTCGACGCCTGGCGGTGGCACGACTACTGGGTCCCGATGGACGCCGTTATCGAATTCAAGCGCGGCGTCTACCAGCGGGCACTCGAGGAGCTCGCGCCATTGTTGCGCCGCCGGGGTCAGCGCCGGCTGGCCCGGGGGCGTGGAGCCGCGAACGCCGTCGAGCGGGGATGATCCCGCTCCTCAAGCTTTCGCTTTCCGCGCGCAGCGTCTAGTACGTGCCACGAACCGCCCCCGCGGTCTTCTACCTCGCCGATAACGAAGGCCGCGGCGTGCTGATCAACACGCCGCCGTTGTCGCGCACGGTGGATTTCCTGCCGCTGGCGGGGCGCACTGCTCACACCTGCGCGCTGCGCAGCAGGGCCAAGCCGGCAATGTTTTTCTTTGGCCCGGCGCTCGCGCGCGCGGCGTCGGGCTGGCGCGGCCTCAAGCCCCTCGCGGACGACCATTCCTACGAGAACCGCTCGCTAGGCGCGGTGGGGCTGCGGCGTCTCAAATACGAATACGCGTTCACCGACGATTTCGACCCGATCAAGAGCCGCTATGGACCTGGCGCTGGACGCGCAATCGGCCTCGAACTCGAGAAAGCGCGGAAACCGGCATAACCCTGCGCTGCGCTTTGACCTGGGCCCCCCAGGTGGAGCAAGTTCCCGCGGAGTAGGTACCGGTGTCCAGAGACCGGATTTGCTTCGAAGGGTCATTGCTTCAGGCATGCCGGTTTATGCCCAGCTCGAGCAGGCGGCGCCCGATGGGTTTATGCTTGAAAATTCGGCGCGCAATGCGCCCAGAGTGTGCGTCCGCGAAATATAGAGGGGTTGTAAAAGAGAGGGGCCGTAGCGCGATAGTTTTTTGCCTCGCGGGCTCATCGTGTTGACAGCCTGAATCGCCATGGCTATACTTAGTTCACAGATTAGACTTAGTCTAAAACCTGTCAAGGCGGAGGATAGCAAGTAAGCGCTTCCACTCCGGCATATAGTTTATAAGATAATGTTTTAAAGGAGAAATATATGCAACTCAAAGGATCCAAGACCCACGAGAGCCTCAAAGCGGCATTCGCGGGCGAGTCACAGGCAAACCGCCGCTATCTGTATTTCGCGGCGAAGGCGGACGTTGAAGGCCAGAATGACGTTGCTGCGGTGTTCCGCTCGACCGCCGAAGGCGAAACCGGGCATGCGCACGGCCACCTTGAGTACCTGGAAACCTGCGGCGATCCGGCGACTGATCTGCCTTTCGGCAAAAGTCGCGACAACTTGACCACCGCGATCGCTGGGGAAACCCACGAGTACACCGACATGTATCCGGGAATGGCGAAAACGGCACGCCAGGAAGGCTTCGGCGAAATCGCCGACTGGTTCGAGACCCTGGCCAAGGCGGAGCGTTCGCACGCCAACCGCTTCAAGAAGGCGCTGGACGCCCTGCAAGACTGAGTCGCGTCCCGAGCTCGGGGTAACAGGTGATGGGGCAAGACCCGCGTCACCTGTGCCCCGGCGCCCGTAATGCCTGACCAATCACCCGCCACCTAGGCCGTCCCATGAGCGCACGCGAAGGAAGCCTCGAGGCGCCCACCCGGCATCCGCTCGAGTGGAAGACGCCAGAGTTCTTTGACCCGGCCAAGCTCGAGCAGGAGCTCGAGCGGGTATTTGACATCTGCCACGGCTGCCGCAGGTGCGTGAATCTGTGCATCTCGTTTCCGACGCTTTTCGATCTCGTGGACGAGAGCGCGACCATGGAGGTGGATGGGGTCAATAAGGAGGATTACTGGAAGGTTGTGGACCAGTGTTACCTCTGCGACATGTGTTACATGACGAAGTGCCCGTACGTTCCGCCGCACCAGTGGAACGTCGATTTCCCGCACCTCATGCTACGGGCTAAGGCGGTGAAATTCAGAAAGAACGGGGCGAGCTTCCGTGACCGCCTGCTCTCCAGCACCGACGCCCTGGGCAAGCTTGCGACAATTCCGGTCGTGGTGCATGCCGTCAACACCGTCAACAAGACGGGTGCTGCGCGAAGTCTGATGCAACAGGCGCTCGGTGTGCACAAAGACCGGGTGCTGCCCGATTACGCCTCCGCGAAATTCCGCAGCAACGCCCGTCCTGGTCGCGATTTTCCGGTTCGCGACGGCAAGAATACGCCCGGCAAGGTCGCGATCTTTGCGACCTGCTACGTCAACTATAACGAGCCCGGGATCGGCCATGATCTGCTGAAGATCCTAGAGCACAACGAGGTTCCGGCAACGCTGGTGGAGAAGGAAGCCTGCTGCGGCATGCCCAAGTTCGAGCTCGGCGATCTCGAAGCCGTTGCGCGCAACAAGGACCTGAACATTCCGGTGCTGGCCCGGCTCGCCCGCGAGGGCTACGCGCTCATGACGGCGGTTCCGTCCTGTACGCTTATGTTCAAGCAGGAGTTGCCGCTGATGTTTCCGGACGACGCGGACGTCAAGCTCGTCGCCGACGCCATGTTCGACCCCTTCGAGTATCTGGTTCTGCGCCACAAGGACGGGCTGCTCAAGACGGAATTCCGCACCGCGCTGGGCAGGGTGTCCTATCACATTCCCTGCCACCTCCGCGTACAAAACATGGGGCAAAAGACCCGCGAGCTGCTCGAGATGATCCCCGATACCAAGGTGACCACCATCGAGCGTTGCGCGGGCCACGACGGAACCTGGGGTGTCAAGGCAGAATATTTCGAGAACTCGATGAAGATCGGCCGTCCGGTATTCCGGCAGATGGCGGAAGCGAGCCCGGATTACGTCAGCTCGGACTGCGCCATCGCGGGCCGCCATATTCTCCAGGGGATGGGCGAGACGACGGCGCGCAAGCAGCACCCTATCACCTTGATACGAATCGCCTACGGATTCTGATGCAGCGGACCGCTACGATGACCAATCTCAGTCGTGACAGCCTCATGACGCTGGAACGCTACGCAAAGGAACGCCCCCAGTTTCGCGCGCGTGTCATGGCGCACAAGAAGAACCGGACGGTACCCTTCGGCGAGCACGTCATGCTAATTTTCGAGGACGAGCTCACCATCCGCTATCAAGTTCAGGAGATGCTTCGCGTCGAGCGCATCTTCGAGGAGGAGGGAATACAGGACGAGCTCGATGCCTATGGGCCTCTCATCCCCGATGGCGCCAACTGGAAGGCGACCATGATGATCCAGTTCCCCGACGTCGACGAGCGCCGCCGCATGCTGGCACAGCTCATCGGCATCGAGGAGCGGGTTTGGGTTCAGGTCGCAGGGCATGATCGTGTCTACGCGATCGCCGACGAGGATCTTGCGCGCGAGACCGCGGAGAAAACCTCATCGGTGCACTTCTTGCGGTTCGAATTGGCTCCCACGATGGTGAGCGCGCTCAAGCACGACGCCGCTGTCGAGATGGGAATCGATCATTCCGCCTACAGCGTCTCGGCCGATGTTGCACCAGCAGTGCGTGACTCTCTCGTGGGAGACCTTAAGGGCTGAGCGGGGGCGGCGCGCCGCGGTCCCCTCGAGCGGGGCTGTGCTATCCTGATCGGCGCTATGTTCAGCTCACGCCTGCTTAGCCGTTTCGAGCGTCGCCTCAAGGCGGGCGATGTGCCGCTGGCCGTGCGGTTGTGGAACGGGACGACGCTGGTCGGACACATGCCGCCGCAACTGACGGTCGTGGTGAACACCCCCCAGGCAGTCGCGACGCTCGCCGAGCCAACCATGGGCGGCCTCGCGCGCTGCTATGTCGAGCAGCAGATCGACGTAGAGGGAGAGTGTAACGCACGCGAGATCCTGCGCATTGGCGAGGCTTTCTCCGACGCGATCGGAGCAGTGCGCACCGGTGGGCGTCGTTCGCGCGATGGGTCCCAGCATACCCGGCTCTTTGACCGCGAGGCGATTCAGAGCCATTACGACGTCGGTGACGATTTCTTCGGGCTCTGGCTCGACGCGAACCGCGTTTATTCCTGCGCTTACTTCGGCCGCGTCGACGACACGCTTGAGATTGCCCAGGAGCAGAAGCTTGATCATATCTGCCGGAAACTGCGGCTCGCGCCGGGCGAGCGCTTCCTCGATATCGGTTGCGGGTGGGGCGCGCTCGTCATCAGAGCGGCTCAGCAATTCGGCGTGAACGCTCTAGGCATCACGCTTTCGCAGAACCAGTGCGATTACGCGCGCGAAAGAATTCGTGAGCTGGGGCTCGACGGCCGCTGCGAGGTGCGCTTGCTCGACTATCGCGATGTGCCTGAAGAAGGCAGCTTCGACAAGATCGCGAGCGTGGGCATGTTCGAGCATGTCGGTCTCAAGAACTTTCCACTGTATTTTGGCAAGATGTTTCGCCTGCTCAAGCCAGGCGGTCTGGTCATGAACCACGGCATTACGCACAACTGGCCGGGGCAACGCGAGCTCGGCAGTGACATCGGCGAGTTCGTTGACCACTACGTGTTTCCCGGCGGCGAACTGGCCCATGTCTCACAGGTGCTTGCCGCCATGTCGGACGAGGGCCTCGAGCCGTGGGACGTCGAAAGTCTGCGACCGCATTACGGCCGCACGCTGTGGGAGTGGGTTGACCGGCTCGACAAGAACCGTGGGGCGGCGGTCGCCGCGGTGGGGGAGAAACTTTACCGTGTCTGGCGCATTTACATGGCGGGCTCGGCGCATGCGTTCGAGCGCGGATGGCTGTCCGTCTACCAGGTGCTGGCGGGCAAACCCCGTGCCGACGGCGCCCTGGAGCTGCCACCGACGCGCGAACATATCTATGCGGGCTAGCGCGTTCGCGTGGCTTGCGCTCGTGGCATTTCCGGCGGCGGCGCAGTGGAGCGGCTGGGACTACGACCGTGACCAGCCGAAGGAAGAGTGGAAGGAGCTTGAAGTCAAGCTCCCGGCATTCCCCAAGGACGAGAATCTGCTTCAATTCGAAGCAGGGGCGGCGAGCCCGAACCGCTTCTTCGTAGACGCGAAGGCCATCTCCGTCGGTACCGATGGCGTCATCCGTTATACGCTGGTTGTAAAGACCGCGGGCGGCGCGACCAATGTCTTCTACGAAGGGATGCGCTGCAAGCTTCAGCAAGTCAAAGTCTACGCTGTCGCCAGCAAAGACGGGGATTGGATGCGGGCGCGCGACCCGCAGTGGCGCGGAATCCAGAACCGGAACATCAGCGACTATCATAGCGTGCTACGACGCGACTACTTCTGCGCCGGCGGGTACGGCAACGTTCCGGTCGCGAGCGACGAGGAGGCGTTGCGGCTCTTGCGCTACGGGCCGCGGGAAACTTTAACGGAGTAGAACACCGCCACCGCCGCGCATCGCCGCGGTGACACTGCGCCCCGACCGCCTAGAGCAGCACCAGGTTGTCGCGGTGGATCAGTTCCGGTTCGTCGATGTAGCCGAGCTTCGCCTCGATCTCGCTTGAGGGCGTGTGCAGAATGCGGCGGGTCTCCGCGGAGCTGTAGTTGATCAGGCCCCGCGCGATCTCGTGGCGCTTCTCGTCGAAGCATCGCACCGCTTCGCCGCGCTCGAACTCGCCGGCGACTTCGTGGACGCCGATCGGCAACAGGCTCTTTCCGCCAATGCGGAGCGCTTTGACCGCCCCGGCATCGAGGACGAGGCTGCCCCGCATCTGCAGTTGATTCGCGAGCCATTGCTTGCGTGCGGCCATGGTGGGCTTCTCGGCGATGAGTCGCGTGCCGAGCGACTCCCCGCGCGCCAGCCGGGTCAGGACGTCGTCGTCCCGGCCCGAAGCGATCACCGTGTGGGCCCCGCTGCGTGCAGCGCGTCTCGCCGCCAGCACCTTGGTCAGCATGCCACCCAGCGCGTAAAGGCTGCCGGCGCCGCCTGCCATCTGCTCCAGCGCGGGATCGGCGGCCTGCGCTTCCGCGACGAGCTTCGCCGTAGGGTCCTTGCGCGGGTCCTTGTCGTAGAGCCCCGCTTGATCGGTCAGGATCACGAGCGCGTCGGCTTCGACGAGGTTGGTGACCAGCGCAGCGAGCGTATCGTTGTCGCCGAAACGGATCTCGTCGATCGCGACGGTGTCGTTCTCGTTGATGATGGGAATCACACCGAGCGCGAGAAGCGTGCGCAGGGTCGAGCGCGCGTTGAGGTAGCGCTTGCGGTCGGCCAGGTCCTCATGCGTCAGCAGAATCTGCGAGGTCATGAGCTGGTGCTCGCGGAAACACGACTCGTAGACCTGGATCAGGCCCATCTGGCCAACCGCCGCCGCGGCCTGCAGTTCGTGCAGCGCGTGCGGGCGCCGCTTCCAGCCGAGCCGCTGCATGCCGGCGGCAATTGCCCCGCTCGACACCAGTACGACGTCACGGCCGTTGTGTCGGAGGCCTGCAATCTGGCCCGCCCAGCGCGAAAGTGCAGCGTGATCGAGACCCTGACCCTGGTTCGTGACCAGGCTCGAGCCAACCTTGACGACAAGCCGCTTCGCGTTTGCTATGACGTTTGACATTCGTCACCACAAAAACGCAGAGCCATGGAGAAAATCCTCATTTGGGGGCGCTCTTTCTCGTTCTCGGCTTGTTCTTTTTCTCTGCGTCCCGGTGCCTCTGAGGCTCCCGCTGAAGGTAATCCATGACGGCGAAGACGAGCTCGCGGCAACCATCGCCGGTCAGCGCCGAAATGATAAAGCTTCTGCCCTTCCAGCCAAAGCCCTTGAGAAAGCGCTTGATCGCGCGCTCGCGCTCGCTGGCCGGAATGAGGTCGATCTTGTTGAGCACCAGCCAGCGCGGCTTGCGATAAAGCGCCTCATCGTAGCGCTTGAGCTCCCGCACGATCGCCTTCGCCTCGCGCACCGGGTCGACGTCGAAATCAACGGGCGCGAAGTCCACGAGGTGCAGCAGAAGCCGGGTCCGCGCCAGGTGACGCAGAAACTGGTGTCCCAGGCCCACGCCCTCCGCCGCCCCCTCGATCAGGCCAGGAATGTCGGCCAGCACAAAGCTGCGGTTCATGTCCGCGCGCACGACGCCGAGGCTGGGGGCGAGAGTAGTAAACGGATAATCGGCCACCTTGGGACGGGCCGCTGACACAGACCGGATCAAGGTGGACTTGCCCGCGTTGGGCATGCCGAGCAGCCCGACGTCGGCCAGCAGCTTCAGCTCGAGCTTGAGCCGGCGGTCCTCGCCCGGCACACCGCGCGTAAATTGGCGCGGCGCGCGATTAATGCTGGACTTGAAGTGAAGGTTGCCGAGGCCCCCGGCGCCGCCGGCGGCCAACAGCGCCCGGCTGCCGTCGTGGTCGAGATCGGCGAGCAGCTCACCGGTTGCGGAATCGAGGACCATGGTGCCGACCGGCACGCGCAACACGACATCGGGCGCCGACTTCCCGTACTGGTCCGAACCGCGACCGTTCTCTCCATTCCGCGCGCGATGGATTCGGGCGTAGCGAAAATCGATCAACGTGTTGAGATTGCGGTCCGCCACCGCGTAGATGCTGCCGCCCCGCCCGCCATCACCGCCATCGGGTCCGCCGCGCGGGATGAACTTCTCGCGCCTGAAACTCGCGCAGCCGTCGCCGCCCTTTCCGGCGTGGACCTCGATGATGGCTTCGTCAACAAACTTCATGGTGGTTGAACCGTCAAGGCGCCAATCGATTCTTAAAACGGCAAGCTGGGGCCGCGGTCTTTAGCGGCTCGCGTTCTCTTGGCGCCCTGGTCGTTCAAACAAAAAAGGCCCTGCCGTTCTGGCAGGGCCTTTGCGCTGAATTCTCTCGGCTCAGGCGGGAACGACGTTCACCGTCTTGCGGCTGTCCGGTCCCTTTTGGGCGAACTGGACCCGTCCCGTGACCCTTGCGAACAGCGTGTGGTCACGGCCCATGCCGACATTCTCGCCTGGGTGAACCCGTGTTCCGCGCTGGCGGACGATGATGCTGCCCGCGGGGACAAGCTCGCCACCGAAGCGTTTCACGCCGAGGCGCTTTGACTGTGAATCGCGCCCGTTGCGTGAACTGCCGCCTGCTTTCTTGTGTGCCATGCTGATTTCTCCTTACGCCCCGATGCCCAGGATCTCGATCTCGGTGTAGTTCTGCCGATGGCCCTGACTCTTGCGATAGTGCTTGCGGCGGCGCATCTTGAAGATCCGCACCTTGTCGCCGCGCCCCTGCGAGAGCACCTTTGCCTTTACCGTCGCCCCCGCGATGAGCGGTGTGCCCATCGTGACGCCTTCGCCGGCGCCGACGAGGAGGACCTGGTCGAGCACGATTTCCTGGCCGACCTCGGCAGGAACCTGTTCTATCCGGAGTTTTTCACCGGCTTTGACCCGGTACTGCTTGCCGCCTGTCTTGACTACCGCGTACATGATGCGACCCGATTCACGTGGCTGGGAGAGCCGCGCATTCTACCGAAAGAGCGCAGGTTAGTCAAAGCAGAACACGGCGGCCGGGGCCCGGAATGGCACTTTCGCATCAGGTAGTTAACCCGTTTCGGCGTCCGGTCACCGGGGGGCGCGGTACGCCGGGGCGCGTCGGGGACGCCGCGGGATTGCTGGTATGATCACGCTCTTTTTCGGCGGGGTTTAACCGTGTCCATCGAAGCCATCCGCGACTTCCTTGAGGCGGACATGCGTGCCGTGGACGCGGTGATCCGCGCCCGCCTCAGCTCGGACGTGGTGCTCATTCGGCAGGTCGCCGAGCACATCGTCGGCAGCGGCGGGAAACGCCTGCGCCCGATGCTGCTGCTCCTATCGGCGGGCGCATTTGGCTACCGCGGGCGCGATCACCACGAACTGGCCGCGGTGATCGAGTTCATTCACACCGCGACGCTGCTGCACGATGACGTGGTGGATGAATCCGCGCTGCGCCGCGGACGCGCTACGGCCAACTCTCTCTTCGGCAATACCACCGCAGTACTGGTCGGCGACTTCGTCTATTCCCGCGCATTCCAGATGATGGTTTCCATCGACAGCATGCGTGTGCTGCAAGTGCTGGCTGATGCGACCAACGTGATCGCGGAAGGCGAGGTGATGCAGCTCATGAACTGCCATAACGCTGATATCGACGAGGCGGGCTATCTTGCAGTGATACGCTGCAAGACGGCGAAGCTGTTCGAGGCGGCAACGCGGTTGGGCGGGATTCTCGGTGGCGCGACGCCCTTGCAAGAGGACGCGATGTCCGACTATGGCATGCAGCTCGGTGTGGCATTTCAGCTGATCGATGACGTGCTCGACTATTCCGGCGACCAGGCGGTGATTGGCAAGAATCTCGGCGATGATCTTGCCGAAGGCAAACCGACGCTCCCGCTCATCCATGCGATCAGGCATGGCACGCCGGACCGGGCGAGCACCGTGCGCGCCGCGATAGAGCAGGGGGGGCGAGACGATCTGGCGGCGGTAATGGAGGCGATCCACGCCACTGGTGCGCTCGACTACGCGCGCGAGCAGGCGCGCGGCGCATCCCGGGCGGCAGGCGCCGCGGCTGCGTCCATCCCAAATTCAAAATACCGTGATTATTTGCTACAATTGGCCGAATTCGCGGTGACGCGTTCGTACTGACCGGGGGCACGATAGCGCGTGCCCTCGTCGTTTCTGCGCGTCGGGGTGTAGCTCAGCCTGGTAGAGTACTGCGTTCGGGACGCAGGTGTCGGAGGTTCGAATCCTCTCACCCCGACCAAATCTCTCAACCTAAATCAAGTAGTTAGGCGACAGCCAGCGTTTATTGGCTTTGTTCTTTTCTACTCATTTCAGCCCACTCAGTGGGACAAGATTAGGAGAGGATTTGGCCAACCGCAAGACCGGACTCCTGTCCGCAGACGCTATAAACATGGGGCGCCGGCAAGCGGCCTCACCTGAGGCTCTAGTATCGCTCACAAGCAAAAACCCCGCCGAAGCGGTGTAGGTGTGAGTGCTTAGACGTGTTACGTGGAGGCTCTAGGACGAATCGCCTTCGCATGCGTATGACATCACGTCTACGCAGGCTCCATCACCGATTCGCTGATTGCCACCGCCACGCCGACGTGGGTACCGCGCGGCTCCGTGCGGACGACGTCTCCTCGGCATTTCAGCATCACGTTGCCCTCGGGCCTTTGAACTCGCATCGAAAAGCTGATTGACTCCCCGATTGCATGCGTGCCGCTTGTCCAGAAGAACACGCCCGAGGCGCTCACGTCGCGCGTGACGCCCGTAGCGTTCTCTAGGAACACCGGCAGCGCGGTATCGACCCGCTGGTCTCTTCTTTTTTCTGGTTGTACTGCTGTCATTTTCGGCCCTTCAAGCTGGTGCGTTAAGTTTGCCCTAGCCCGCCGAATCGCTCAGCTTCCGGTTGAAATTATCAGCACTCATTACATGAGGCTAGCGGTAGCGGAGCGGATCATACCGAAATTGGTTCAGAACGATTGTCAATGTTTGTTAAACGCGCGCAATACATGGGGTTGACTGCTCGCTTCAGAAGGGGCACTACGCACATCCGAAGGAAAACGTAGGGGGACGATTTGAGTTGCGGCGAGCGAAGCGGCGCAGCGACAAACAAGAACTCCGCCGAAGCGGGGTGTGTGGCGCGCAGTAACGTTTAAGCCAGCCAACGTCGGGTCGGCGCGAAGCGTTTCCTGAGCTCGTCCTATCGCTCGTAATGTATGGGCCAATTGGTCGAAATCAGAAGAGGGTTGCCGGACAATCTGGCCATGCTCCGACCTAATGTAGGCACGCTCTCTCATCGTCTCCCAAGCAATGCTCTCGCGATACTCATCGTAAGTGCCGCGCTTCATCGTTCCGCAACGTTTACATTTTCTCCAAGGAGAAAAAAACTTAACAGAGAATTCCTCAAGGCGAGCAGTCCTTCTTGCTGCGAGTGGTTCCTCATTCACCGCGCCCGAACCTACACACTGCCGGTGGCGGCGAACCTGCTGGATCGGGATTTCGCCCCGGCGCCACCCAATCAGGCATGGTCGGCCGACCTCACCTACGTCTGGACGAACGAAGGCTGGCTCTACCCGGCGGTCGTACTCGATCTGTTCAACCGCGAGATCGTCGGTTGGTCGATCAAGCCCGGGTGACGGTGGACATCGTGATCGATGCGCTGACGATGGCATGGTTCCGTAGACGACCGGCGCCGGGGCTGATCCACCACTCGGACCGGGGCAGCCAGTATGCGAGCCACGCCTTCCAAGCCAAGCTCACCGAGTACGGCATGACCTGCTCGATGAGCCGCAGGGGCAACTGCCGGGACAACGCCCCGCCTGATCGCTCCCCCGCGCGACTTTCGACCTCGACGCTTGAGCGCCATTGCGGCACACTAGGCCGTCGCACGTTGCGCGAGGTTTTGATTGGCGAAAATCATTCTGGTGGTTCTCGGCCTGCTGCTTGCCTACTGGCTTCTGCGGGGTTACCGGCGGTACATCGAACGCAGTAGTGCACCCTCTGCGGGGGCGACCGAAGACATGGTGCGCTGCGAACGCTGTGGTGTGCATTTGCCGCGCAGTGAGAGCGTGGCTGCGCAAGGCAAGCATTACTGCTCGGTCGAGCACCGCGAGCAGCAGCCCGGATGATGCCAATGAGCCTAGCCCGTACGGAGCAGGCCGGGCGCCGGGTGCCGGACGCGGCAAGCAGCGCTGGCGGATACCCAGCGCCCTACTGGCGCTCACTCTTCCTGTTCAACGTCTACCGCCTGGTCGTCGGGTTGCTGCTGTTGCTCGCGGTCGGGCTGTGGGGCGAGAACATCATGTTCGGCTCACAGGACCGCGCGCTTTTCCTGTTTGCCGACGTCATTTATATCCTGTTCAGCATTGCGTGCTTCTTGACGATCGGGGCACGTCGGCAATTCAACCTGCAGCTCATGACGCAGGTGGTCGCCGACATCGTGCTCATCGTGCTTCTGATCACCGCCAGCGGCGGAATCTCGAGCGGGCTGGGCTTGCTGCTGCTGACCACGCTGGCCGGCGCCGGGCTGATCAGCCGGGGCCAGCTTACGCTGTTCTGCGCCGCGCTCGCCAGCATCGCGGTGCTGCTCGCGCATACCTACCAGGTGCTGGCCTACGACGCTCCGGTGGGACAGTACGCGCAGGCCGGTCTCCTGTCCGCGGCCTACTTTGCGATCGCATGGCTTGCCCACGCGCTTGCCAAGCACACGCTGGCGAGTGAGGAGCTGGCGGCGCGCCGCGAGGTCGATCTCGCGAATATGGAGCAGGTGAACGCGCTCGTCATCCGCGACATGCAGGACGGGGTGCTGGTAGTCGACGGGCGCGGCGTCATCCGGCAATCCAACACGCGCGCGGAGCAGCTGCTGGGACCGATCCGGCACGCAGCCGCGGAAGTGACGCTCGCTGGGTACGCCCCGGCACTGGGCGCGCGGTTTGAACAATGGCGCAGCCAAAACGGTGCGGACGCGGCGGGTGCCAGGCCTTTCAGCAGCGCGATCGGCGCGCGTTTCGTGCCGATCGGCAGGAGCCGCCAGATCGGAGCCGTCATCTTTCTCGAGGACCAGAGCCGGATCCAGTCGCAGGCACGCCAACTCAAGCTCGCAGCGATGGGGCGGCTCACCGCCAACATCGCGCACGAGATTCGTAACCCCCTTGGGGCCATCAGCCACGCCGCCGAACTGCTGCGCGAGGAGCCGATGATCGATGCGACCACCCAGCGCCTGATCACGATCATCAACGAGAACACGCGGCGACTGGACGGCATGGTGAACAACGTGCTGCGGCTGAGCCGCGGCGACCAAGCGCATCGCGAGCACTTCAAAGTGGTAGATTTTCTCAAAACGTTCGTCGCGCAGTTCACGCAGATCGAGCGTATCGACCCCGAGATATTCTGGCTCGAGCTGACCGGGGACGCCGAGGTGCTGTTCGATCGCAGCCATCTGAACCAGGTCATGTGGAACCTGTGCCGCAACGCGTTGCGGCACAGCCGGCGGGGGCCGGAGAGCATCCGCATCCACGTCGGCACGGCACACTCCGACACTGTTGTAAAATTGGACGTGGTCGACGATGGGCCGAGCATCACGCCCGAAGTGCGTGCCCGTCTGTTCGAGCCGTTCTTTACGACCGCGGCCGGCGGAACCGGCCTCGGTCTGTATATCGCGCGAGAAGTGTGCGAGGCGAATGGCGCGACGCTGGACCACGTGGAAACGGCCTCGGGCACGCAGTTCAGTGTGCTCTGTCGTGTGGCCTGACAAACCGATGAATGGTGAGTCGTGATTCGTGAATGGAAACGGCAAGAGCGAGTTGAGCGCATCGTCGCCCGTTACGGGTTGCGAGCCACCATTCACGACTCACGAATCACCACTCATGGCTTCTTGAGATGAGCGCGAATAGCCAGGTACTCGTCATCGACGACGAGGCCGACATTCGCGAGCTGCTGAGCCTCACGCTCGCGCGCATGGGGCTTGAGGCGCATTGCGCCGCGAATACTGCGGAGGCGTACGAGTTGCTAGTGAAGAACACGTACAACCTCTGCCTGACCGACATGCGGCTGCCCGACGGCGATGGACTCGCCGTCGTCGATTACGTCAGCAAGAATCATCCCGACCTGCCCGTCGCAGTCATTACTGCGCACGGCAGCACGGAGAACGCGGTTGCGGCCCTGAAGGCGGGTGCGTTCGATTACCTCGCGAAACCGGTATCCCTCAATCAGCTCCGCGCTCTTGTGCGCTCGGCATTGAAACTGCCCGCGCCGGGCGGACGTCACCCGCAAGAAGACGAGGCCCCAGCCTTGGGGCTGCTTATCGGCGAATCCGCGCAGATGCTGGCGACGCGCGCGATGATCGAGCGGTTGGCGCGGACGCAAGCGCCGATTCACGTCACGGGCGAATCGGGCAGCGGCAAAGAGCTCGCCGCGCGGCTGATTCACACTAAAGGCGCGCGTAACGACGGGCCGTTTGTGGCGGTCAATTGCGGCGCAATACCGGAGAACCTGATGGAAAGCGAGTTCTTCGGTTACCGGAAAGGCGCCTTCACGGGCGCCACTGCTGACCGCGAAGGCTTCTTCCAGGCAGCGAGCAGCGGCACGCTTTTCCTCGACGAGGTCGCCGACCTGCCGTTGCCCATGCAGGTGAAGCTCCTGCGGGCAATTCAGGAAAAAAAGGTCCGCAAGGTCGGCTCCACTGGCGAGGAAGCCGTGGACGTGCGCCTGATCAGCGCCACGCACCGCAATCTTGGCGATGAGGTGAAAAGCGGTAATTTCCGGCAGGATCTCTATTACCGTCTCAACGTGATCGAGTTGCGGATGCCGTCGCTGCGGGAGATGCGCGAGGACGTACCGCTGCTCGCGGAGACGTTTTTCAGGCGCCATGCTGGTGCTGGAAACGACCCGGTCCCGCGCCTCTCGGAGGAAGCGCTGAACCGGCTGCAGCGCTATGATTTTCCCGGCAACGTGCGCGAACTGGAGAACGTGCTCGAGCGCGCGTTAGCCCTTGCCGCCGAACAGGAAATCCAGTCCGAGGACTTGCAACTCGGGCCGGTGCGCCCCTCGGTAGCCGCGGTTGCCGACGAAGAGGAGCCGGTTGCTGCCGCGAGCTTGCCGCTCCAGGAGCGGCTGGACTCGGTCGAGCGACAGGCGATACTCGACGCGCTTGCGCAGACGCGCTCCAACCGCACCGCGGCGGCCAAAGTGCTCGGCATTACCTTCAGGGCGTTGCGCTATCGGATGGACCGGCTTGGGATCAAGGATGAGCCCGACTCGAAGGACTGAAGCGCCGTAAGCGGCAAGCAAACACGGCCTGCGCTCGTGGCCCTGCCCGAAACTCACTGCGTACTGTCGAGGCGTAAGACTGAAACTCACTGACGAAGGGATCCTCGAAGGGGTGCGCCAGGTCGCGTCGCCCAACTGTGACGAGCGCCCTGCTGCCTGCCGCGTCGAGCTCATCGCCATCCATTACATCAGCCTGCCGCCGGGTGAGTTCGGCGGGCGGGCCATCGAGGAATTCTTTACCAACCGGCTCGACCCCGGGGCGCACCCGTTCTTTGCGACGATCGCGGGTTTGAAGGCATCTGCGCATTTCCTGGTGCGCCGCGACGGTGCGGTCATCCAGTTCGTGCCGTGCGCGAAGCGCGCGTGGCACGCGGGCGAGTCGAGTTGGAAGGGGAGATCGCGTTGCAACGATTTCTCGATCGGCATAGAGGTCGAGGGCGATGAAGAGGTGCCATTCACGGCGGCCCAATACCGGCGCCTCGCGACACTCACGCGGACGTTGACGGCGCGCTATCCGATTGCGGAGATCGTCGGGCATAGCGATATCGCGCCGTCGCGCAAGACCGACCCTGGCCCGCAGTTTGACTGGGCACGCTACCGGGCGATGGTGGGAATGAACCGCAGCGGTGCCAGAGAAGCCGGAATGACCGGGCGGGAGCGTTACGCGCGCGTCGGAAAAAAAGCAAGCGCCCTCGCCGCTCGGTCACGGCGACGCCGGAAAACACCCAAGCGCACCTGAGATGCAACAGACGCGATGAGCCCTGCGGTCGGGCAGGCGGCGGCGACGGGCACGAGAACGTGCCCGTTTTTCTTGCGCCGTCGTCATGAAACAGCGCATTCGACCCCCAGAACCCACGGCAGTCCGCAGTCTGTGACAAATGTCACGCGCGAACTCAGGGCGCTGCTCATTTTTTGAGCAGAGAAATTTCTTGTTTTCGGTAGCTTGCCAAGAGTTTTTCCCAATCTTGACGAACAGTTAAACGCATCTTCAAAAATCTGTTGCGTTCACAAACCCGCAACACTAGAATTTGTTCAAAACGGCCAATGAACCACAACATATTGTGGTCAGATGCCCGTTAAGAATCAGTGTTGAGGGGAGGAGGTCTCCCCTTGAGTGAGAAAATACTTATAACTCAAGGAGTTGAATATATGCAGGTCGGCACCGAGACGGCTCGCGTCGCACCCGAGACCAATCTGGCCCTCGCCGATACTCCCGCCGGTAATGAGGAGCGCTTCGCGCAACACAACGTGATTCGCCGAAACGGCGCGGTCGTCGGATTCGAGCCCTCGAAAATTGTGATCGCGATGACCAAGGCGTTCATCGCGGTGAATGGGGGCACCGGCGCGGCCTCGGCGCGCGTGCGCGAGCAGGTGACAACGCTCACCGAGATCGTCGTCAGCGCGCTGATGCGCCGCCATCCCACGGGCGGAACGTTCCACATCGAGGACATCCAGGATCAGGTCGAGCTCGCGCTCATGCGGGGGGGCGAGCACAACGTGGCGCGCGCCTACGTGCTCTATCGCGAGGAGCGTGCCCGGGAGCGAGCGAAGGAGCGCCAGGCACAGGACGAAAAGCGCGGCCATTCGACCATCACCGTCAAGGACGGCGGGGTCGGGAAACCGCTCGACCTCGTGGCGATCACGGCACTGGTGCGCGATGCGTGCGAAGGCCTTGGGCGCGAAGTCGGCCCCGCGCCGATCATGCAGGCGATGCAGCGCGACCTCTACGACGGCGTGCCGATGGCGGAGGTCCGCAAATCGCTGATTCTCGCCGCGCGCGCGCTGATCGAGCAGGATCCGGGCTACAGCTACGTCACTGCGCGCCTGCTGCTGCACACGCTGCGGCTCGAGACACTGGGCGAGGAGACGACGCAGGCCGAAATGCCGCTGCGCTACACCGACTATCTGCCGCGCTTCGTGCAGACCGGAATCGAGGCCGAACTCCTCGACGAGCGCCTCGCGAATTACGACCTGAAGTGCCTCGGCGCCGCGCTCGACGCGAACCGGGACCTGAAGTTTACCTACCTTGGCCTGCAGATCCTGTACGACCGCTACTTTCTCCACGTGCAGGGCCGTCGCATCGAGCTGCCGCAGGTCTTCTTCATGCGCGTGGCGATGGGGCTTGCGCTGAACGAACCCGAGGACCAGCGCGAAGCGCGCGCGATCGAGTTCTACAACGTGCTTTCGAGCTTCGACTTCATGAGCTCGACGCCGACGCTGTTCAACTCGGGAACGCGGCGCTCGCAGCTCGCGAGCTGTTACCTCACCACGGTCTCGGACGACCTCGACGGCATCTACGAGGCGATCAAGGAAAATGCGCTGCTGCAAAAATTCGCGGGCGGACTTGGCAACGACTGGACACCCGTGCGTGCGCTCGGGGCGCACATCAAGGGTACCAACGGCAAGAGCCAGGGCGTCGTGCCGTTCCTGAAGGTGGTCAATGACACCGCGGTCGCCGTCAACCAGGGCGGCAAGCGCAAGGGCGCAGTGTGCTCCTACCTCGAGACCTGGCACCTCGATATCGAAGAGTTCCTCGAGCTGCGAAAGAACACCGGTGATGACCGGCGCCGCACGCACGACATGAACACGGCCAACTGGGTGCCGGACCTGTTTATGAAGCGGATTATGGAAAACGGAGACTGGACTCTGTTCTCTCCGTCCGATGTGCCCGATCTGCACGAAAAGTACGGCAAGGCCTTCGAGCGCGCCTATCTCGAATACGAGCGCCACGCCGCGACGGGCGAGCTGAAGCTGTACAAGAAGATTCCCGCGACCCAGCTGTGGCGCAAGATGCTGTCGATGCTGTTCGAGACCGGGCATCCGTGGATCACATTCAAGGATCCCTGCAATATCCGCAGCCCGCAGCAGCACGTGGGCGTGGTGCATAGCTCCAATCTCTGTACGGAGATCACGCTCAATACCGGTCCCGACGAGATCGCTGTCTGCAATCTGGGATCGGTCAACATGCCCGCGCACCTCGATTCCTCGACCGGGCGCATGGACATGGAAAAGCTCAAGCGCACCGTGAGCACCGCGATGCGCATGCTCGACAACGTGATCGACCTCAACTTCTACTCGGTCAACAAGGCGCGCAACTCCAACTTCAAGCACCGTCCCGTGGGGCTGGGGATCATGGGCTTCCAGGACTGCCTGCACAGACTGCGAATCCCGTACGGCTCGCAGGCGGCGGTAGAGTTTGCCGACCGCTCGATGGAGGCGATCGCCTACTGCGCCTTTTCGGCCTCGACCGATCTCGCCGAGGAGCGCGGCACGTTCTCGACTTTCAAGGGCTCGCTGTGGGACCACGGGATATTGCCGGCGGACACGTTGCGGATCGTCGCGGAGGAGCGCGGCGGCTTCATCGAATGCGACATGTCCATGACGCTCGACTGGGACCGCTTGCGCAAGCGCGTGCAGCAGGTCGGCATGCGTAACTCGAACTGCATCGCGATCGCGCCGACCGCGACCATTGCGAATATTACCGGTCTCTCGCAGTCAATCGAGCCGACCTATCAGAACGTCTACGTCAAGTCGAATCTGTCGGGCGAGTTCACTGTGGTGAACGACTTCCTGGTGCGGGATCTGAAGGAGCTCAATCTCTGGGACGAGGTGATGATCGCGGACCTCAAATACTTCGACGGCTCGCTTGCCAAGATTGACCGCATCCCGCCCGACGTCCGCAGCCTCTACGCGACCTCCTTCGAAGTCGATCCAAAGTGGCTGGTCGAGTGCGCTGCGCGCCGGCAGAAATGGATCGACCAGTCGCAGTCACTCAACATCTACATGGCGGGCGCCTCGGGCAAGAAGCTCGACGAGGTCTACAAGCTCGCCTGGGTGCGCGGGCTCAAGACCACCTATTACCTGAGGACGCTTGGCGCGACGTCTGCAGAGAAGTCCACTGTCACCACCGGGCAGTTGAACGCCGTGCTGCCGGCGACGGACGCAACGTTCTGCTCGATCGGCAATCCTGAATGCGAATCCTGCCAATAAGGAGATTGAAGATGTTGCAGTTCGAGGAGCAGCAGGCAGTGAGCGCAGGCGCCGGCCTGGCGGTGGATCCCGCCGTGGCGCGGCAGCGGCAGCAGGAGGAGGACGCCGAGTTCCAGCGGGTCAACATCGCCGACAAGCGCATCATCAACGGCCGGACCGACGTCAATCAGCTGGTGCCATTCAAGTACAAGTGGGCCTGGGAGAAATACCTTTCGGCGTGCGCCAACCACTGGATGCCGCAGGAAATTCAGATGAGCCGGGACATTGCGCTGTGGAAGGACCCCAACGGACTCACCGAGGACGAGCGCCGCATCGTCAAGCGCAATCTCGGCTTCTTCGTGACTGCGGATTCCCTGGCGGCCAACAATATCGTGCTGGGCACGTACCGCCATATCACAGCGCCGGAGTGCCGGCAGTACCTGCTGCGCCAGGCGTTCGAGGAGGCGATCCACACCCACGCTTACCAATATATCGTCGAGAGCTTGCAGCTCGACGAAGGCGAGGTGTTCAACGCCTATCGCGAGATTCCGTCGATTCGCACCAAGGACGAGTTCCTGATCCCGTTCATTGACACGCTGACCGATCCGACATTCCGAACCGGTACGCCAGAGAACGATCAGAAGCTCCTGCGCAGCCTCATCGTGTTCGCCTGCATGATGGAAGGGCTTTTCTTCTACGTCGGCTTCGCCCAGATCCTTTCGCTCGGGCGTCAGAACAAGATGACCGGCTCGGCGGAGCAGTATCAGTACATCCTGCGCGATGAGTCCATGCACTGCAATTTCGGCATTGATCTCATCAATCAGATCAAGCTGGAGAACCCGCACCTGTGGACGACGGAATTCCGCGAGGAGATGCGCGAGCTGTTCCGCAAAGCGGTGGAGCTCGAGTACGGCTACGCGGAGGACACCATGCCGCGGGGCGTGCTGGGGCTGAATGCCTCGATGTTCAAGGAATACCTGCGTTACATCGCGAACCGTCGCTGCCAGCAAATCGGTCTGGACGTGCTGTATGAGGGCGCGAGCAATCCGTTTCCCTGGATGGCCGAGATGATCGACCTCAAGAAGGAGCGCAATTTCTTCGAGACGCGCGTCATCGAGTACCAGACCGGCGGCGCGCTCACCTGGGACTAGAACGGGGTGTTGGGCGAGACAGGGATTTTTAACGAGCATGGGAGGCGCCATCTCTTGGGTTCCAGCCTGCTGAACCGACGTTATCGCAGCCGCAGAGGAAACATGAACCACACCATTACCGAATGTCGCGCCGAGGACAACTACACGCTTTGGCTCCGTTTTGACGACGGGCTGGAGGGGCGCGTTTATCTCGGTGACCTGGTATCGACGATGTCGTATAGCGCGATTTCGGACGAGGCAAGCTTTAACCGGGTGGCGATCGACCCCGTGTCGAACGCCGTGACCTGGGGAGGCGGGATCGATCTAGATCCGGAACTTTTGTACCGCGATCTGGCCACCCAATCCCAGGCCGCCCTGCATTAGGGCAGCGCGCGAAAAAGGCCGGCGCGAGCGGTGGCACAAGGTTCCCGGCTCTGTCGTCCGTGTGTCGCTTGGGCAATGTGACAGGAGGTGCGAATGCCGAAGGCGAAGAAGAAGTCGGGCAAGAGGAAATTGAAGAAAACGAAGAAACTGACAAGAATGCGGCTGGCGAAGCACAAAGCAAGAAAACGCCCGGCCACACGCAGGCTGGCCCGCAAGAAGGTGGCGCGGCGCAAGAAAGCAGCACCGCACAAAAGGATTGCAAGGCGCAGGGAAGCAGCACCGCGCAAAAAGATTGCGCGGCGCAAAACGGCAGCAGCAACCCCTGTGGCTCCGCGGCCGGTGGCGGTTCCGGGAGCCTGGCCCTTCCCGATGGGCAGCCGGCCTTAGCACGGTGGCGGAGGTGAGCGCAGGACGCGCCGGGCAGACGGCGGCGTTCCTGCCCGGCATCCTTTTCCCACAGCCGCGGTGCGGCGCTTTCCTCCTCCGGCGCCGCACCGCGGTTCTTTTCAGCCCTGCTCTTCTATGCACGCGGTGCGCGTGGCCCCTGCGCACCGGCCGCAATCCTCCTAAGATTGCTCAGGCTTCCGGGGGGCAGTTGAGCGAACGGAGGTTTTGATCATGAGCGCAAGACGGATATGGCCCTGGCTGTTGATCGTTGCCGCGGCGCTGTCAGCGTCGAGCCAGGCGGCTGAGCCGGGCGTCGTAGTGCGCTCGGTGAAGGGGGACTTTGCCGACGTAGAGGAGCGCGTGCTATTCGCCCTTCAGAATCGCGGCTTGGTGCTCAACTACACGGCGCACATCGGAACGATGCTCGAGCGGACCGGCAAGGATATCGGGCGCCCACGCCTTCTCTACCGTGACGCCCAGATGCTGGAGTTCTGCAGTGTCGTGGTTTCGCGCGACACGATGGAGGCGGACCCTCGCAACATCGTGTTCTGCCCGTACTCGATTGCGATCTATACGCTGCCGAAAGAGCCAGGTAGGGTCTACGTTGCGTATCGCAAACCGCCGGCGATTGGATCGGACCAGTCGGTGAAAGCATTGCGGGCGGTGGGGAAGCTGCTCGACGATATCGCGGACGAGGCCCTTAAATGATGTAACTGGGTGACTAAGCGACTAAGTGACGTAAACCTACGCACGCCCTCATTGGGACAGGCGGTCACCTAGTCCCGCTTCCAGAAGCTCTCAATGGCGTTTACCGCCCTGTCGATGAACGTCGCCTCGCGCATCGATTCAAGCATGGCCTCGGTCGGGCGGGTGACGGTATCGCTTCGCAAATCGATCACGTCAGCAGCACTCTGGCTGGCCGGCTGGCTGGACGGGGTGCGCGATGAAGCCGAAGCGCCCGGGCACAGTGGCGGAACGGATCGGCTCGACCTTGATGTTGCGCTGTCGAAACGTGAGCCATAGCGCGACGGACTGGCCGCCTTCCACGAGCTCCAGCAGCTCGTCGAGCGCGGTTTCATCGAGGAGGGTTCCGTTGGCATCGACGAAAGATGGGAGGAGCCGGTCGAGGTCGCCGTCATGGATGGTGCCGATGCCGTGCTCGGTTTCGAGCAGAACGACACCCATCTCGTCGATCCAGGCGCCGCTGACGGCCGTTACCGGTTTGCCGACATGCGACTCGATTTCGAGCGCGGCGTCCTTGGAATTCACGACGCGATAGACGAATGGCGCGTGCTCGAGCGCAACGAACACCCGTTGCGGGCCGTTCTGAAAGAACCAGCGGCCTTGTTCGTCGTGCGTGTAGTTGCGGCCAATGAAGGCGATGACGCCGGAGTTAGCGATCCGATCACCCTTGATCAGCCAGTGTCCACGCCGGTCGAGCGAGAGCCAGCCGTAGACCGCAGGCACGTCCGGCCACTTCGCCATCCCGCGCAGGACGATTTCATCCATCGCGCCACTTTATCAGAGCATCCGGCCGCTTCGCGTCTGGCAATAGAGACGTTCAACATGGATACGGGCCGGGAACCACTCACCAGTCCGGCGCTAATCCTCTTCGGCGTGGACTGCTGTCTTGGCGTGCTGCGCGGACAGGTCTTTCTGGAGGTTCGGGGGCACGGGGTCGTAATGCGAAAACTCTATGGAGAACGACCCTTGGCCGGCGGTGACCGACTTCAGCCGCGCCTGGTAGTTGTTGAGCTCGGAGAGCGGCACGCGGCCCTTGATGAGCAGCATGCCCGGCCCGAGCGCATCGGTGCCGGTCAGCTGGCCGCGCTTGGACGACATGTCGCCGGCGATATCACCCATGTTGGCTTCCGGCGCGGTGACCTCAATGTTGACGATCGGCTCGAGGATGATCGGGCGTGCCTTGCCGATCGCGTCCATGAACGCCCGCTTGCCCGCCGCGATGAAGGCGACTTCCTTCGAGTCCACCGGGTGGTGCTTGCCGTCGTACACGCTTACGCGCACGTCGTGCACCGGGTAGCCCGCGACCGGACCGGCTTCCAGCACCTGACGCACGCCCTTCTCCACGGCCGGGATGAACTGGTTCGGAATCACGCCGCCTTTGCTCTCGTCTCGGAATTCGAAACCTGCTCCCCGCTTTAACGGCTCGACCCGCAGGAAGACCTCGCCGAACTGGCCGGCGCCCCCGGTCTGCTTCTTGTGCCGGTGGTGGCCCTCTGCTTTGCCGGTGATGGTCTCGCGGTAGGGAATGCGCGGCGGCTTGGTCGCGACTTCCACGTGGTACTGGCTCGCCATGCGATCGAGGATGTAGCGCATGTGCAGGTCGCCAAGTCCACTGATGATAGTCTGGTTCACCGTCGCATTGTGCTCAACTCTGAACGTGGGGTCCTCGGCCGCGAGCTTGTGCAACGCATCCGAGATCTTCTGCTCGTCCCCGCGGCGCTTGGTCTCGATTGCGAGGCTATGCATCAGCATGGGGAACTCGAGCGGCACCAGATGAATATGGTCCTCGTCGTGCGAATCGTGCAGCACGGAGTCGAACTGGACTTCGTCTACTTTGGCAACCGCCCCGATATCCCCCGGCACGAGCGCGTCGGTCTCGACCAACTCCTTGCCCTGCGACAGGTAGACGTGCCCGACTTTGAAAGCCTTCCGACCCTCGCCAACGAAGAGCTGCGTGTCCTTGTTGATGGTGCCCTGGTGCACCCGAAATACGCCGACCTTGCCGATGAAAGGGTCGATCACCAGCTTGAAGACGTGGGCGAGGACATGCTTCTTAGGATCGGGCTCGGCCTGGACGGGCTGTGCTTGCTCGCCCTTTCCCTTGAGCAGCTGCGGCGAATTGCCCTCCGTCGGATTGGGCATGAGTTTGATAAACACGTCGAGCAACTCTGCGACACCCGCGCCATTGCGTGCCGAGACAAAGCACACCGGGACCAGATGCCCCTCCCGCAGCGCCTTCTCGAACGGCTCGTGCAGCTCGTCGGGCGCGATCTCCCCTTGCTCGAGATACTTCGCCATCAGCACTTCGTCCACCTCGACTACCTGGTCGACGAGCGCGCTGTGGGCTTCCTCCACGGACGAGAAATCGGATTCACCGGAGGGGTTGAAGAAGCAGTCGACGACACGTTTACCGCCGCCGGCGGGCAGGTTGATCGGCAAGCACTCCCTGCCGAAGGCGGCCTGTATTTTCGCGAGCAGGCCGGGCAGGTCGATGTTCTCCGCGTCGATCTTGTTCACGATGATCATGCGGCAGAGGTTGCGCTTTGAGACCCATTGCATCATCCGGCTCGTGATCATCTCAACGCCGTTCTGTGCGTTCACGACGATCGCTGCCGTTTCGACGGCGGGCAGCGCGCCGATGGCGCGCCCGATGAAATCAGGCAGGCCCGGGGTGTCGACGAGGTGCACGCGCGTGCCGGCATGCTCGAGGTGCACTACGGCGGCGTTCAGCGAATGCTGGTACTGCTTCTCGAGGGCATCGGAATCACAAACGGTCGTGCCCTTCTCCACGCTGCCTGCCGTGTTGATCGCGCCAGCCTTGGCGAGCAAGGCTTCGGTGAGCGTGGTCTTGCCGGCGCCGCCGTGTCCGACGAGCGCAATGGTGCGAATGGCTTCGGGGGAAAACTTGGACATTGAACTCCTCCGCCCTCGTATGGAATTGATCTTGCAAGGCCGCGGGTGCGCGCCGCAGGCAACTCCGGGTGCGGCTTCGGGAGCGAGCCGCGCCGCGCGACATTTCATGCAGTCGGCAAATCGGCGACAACACCCGCCCCGATCGCTCCGTCCCGCCAAAATGCGGCCAGAAAGCGTGTCTGCGTCGCGGGTTGCCCGGCCATAACGGCCGACCGCATCGGCTTCCCGTCCGACACCCGGCGCTTTTTGGTTGCAACGCGCTACGCGTGGGCTTGCAGGAGAGATTCGTTGGGGTCAGCCCAGTATAACGACGGGTTTGGGGGGGTTCAAGCTAACCCCATTGGCCCGATGGCCACGTTTATGGCAAGAGCATCGTCTGGATGCGTAACCCCAAGGAGAGAATCATGAACTGGAGAGCAGTCGCGGCAGCAGCCCTGCTGTGGAGTATCGCGGGAACGGCCGCCGCCGTGGGCCGGATGGCCGATGTCACGTTGTATGATCGCGGCGCGGGACGTTCCCTGCCGGTGTACCGGCACGAGGGCCGCTTCTACGCCGTTGGCAAGCCCGGTAACGAGTATCAGATACGCGTTCGCAATCGCACCGGCGCGGAGATACTGGCGGTGGTGTCTGTCGACGGCGTCAACGCCGTGAGCGGAAAGACGGCGAACTGGCACCAGACGGGCTACGTGCTCGCGCCACACCAGATGCTGGCGGTGAAGGGCTGGCGCAAAAGCCTGCAGCGGGTCGCCGCGTTTTACTTCACCGAGCATGCCAGTTCGTACGCGGCCCGCACGGGGCGCCCGCAAAACGTCGGCGTGATCGGTGTGGCGCTGTTTCGCAAGCGGGCGCAGCCGGACGCGCGCATGGACCAGCGCCCGCCGCGAGCCCCGAGGTGGGGGCCGGCGAACGAGAGTCCTTTCCCGGATGATGGGGATGCGGCGCGCGAAGGCCATAGGGGATGGAACGGTTCCACGGAGCGCGCCCCGTTCGACGAATCCAAGCGGGAAATGGGCGATGCGGCCGCAGGCGCCCTGCCGGGGGCCGCGCGGCAGGATGAGCCCCGGGCGCGTCGCCATGCGCCGGAGCTGTACGCGGCGGAGAAATCGTCGTCGCTCGGAACCGGTCATGGCGGCCGTCGGACCTCGCATGCGCGCTACACGTCCTTCGAGCGCGCGACTGACAGCCCGGCGGAAATCGTGGCGATCCACTACGACACATACCAGAACCTGGTCAGGCTGGGCGTGATCGGGACGCCGCGGATGGCGACTCCCTTCCCCGGACAGTTTGTCCCGGATCCCAGGTGAGCGGTAAGCGGCGAGCTGGCGCGCTGGGTCGCGGTGAACAGCCTGCCACTCACCTCGTTGCCCTCCAACGTCGGGTTGTCGGTATGCGGACACTGCCGCATACTCACAAGCCGTCATGTCTTGGGGCGCAAGTTCGAGCGATGAGGAGCTTATGCTCTGCTATCGCGACGGTGATGCCGGGGCGTTCGACGTCCTCTACGGGCGCCACCGGGGCGGCGTCTATCGCTACTTCCGGCGCCAGTGCCGCGATGCCGCGGTCGCCGAGGAGCTGTTTCAGGACGTATGGATGAATCTTATCCGGGCGCGCGCGGCCTATACCGTCCAGGCGAAATTCAGCACCTACCTCTACCGGCTGGCGCATAACCGCCTCGTCGATCACTACCGCCAGCGCCGGCCAACCGCGATGGGCTATGGAGAGGTAGACGGCGACGTGCTCGAGAGCATTCCGGACGAGCGCGAGCAGTCGGCGGAGGGGTTGATCGATCTCAAGCAGCAGGCAGCGCGCTTGATGGCGTTAATCGCGGAGCTCCCCGAGTCGCAGCGCGAGGCCTTCCTGCTGCAGCAGGAGGGGGGGCTGAGCATCGAGGACATCGCGAGTGCGACCAGCGTTACGCGCGAGACGGCGAAAAGCCGCCTGCGTTATGCGCTCGCGAAACTGAGGCAGGGGATGGCCCCATGGCGCTGAACGAGCGCAACACGGACGGCCTGGAGCGCGACCCGCGGCTCGACCGGCTCTACCCCCAAACGGGCCTTGAAGAGCCCCGGGCTGAGCTCGATGCGACGATTCGCGCGGCGGCGCGTCGGGAAGTGCAGGCGCGACCTCATGCCCTGGGTGCGCGGCTGCGGAGATGGCGGCTGCCGATTTCGATCGCGGCCATGGTCATGCTGTCGGTAAGCGTGGTGACCTTGATGCGCGAGGAGGGCGCCGATCGTTTCGAGGAGGGTCTTCCACCGACGATGGTGGAGCCAAGGACCCCCGCTGCCTCCCCGGGCGACGACGCCGATCTGAAGACCAAGGAGAGCGCCGACTCTGTGGGCCGCGCGCAGGTGCCAGCACCCCAAGCATTGCCAGCGCCAGCCGCGGGGTTGACTGCTCCTTCTGTTGACGAGGCACGGCGGGCACGGCGGCTTGATGCGCCTGCTGCCGGGCAGCTCAAACCCGTCGAGCCTTCCCCTGCGGAGATCCGGCAGCGGGCCGCTGGCGCAGCGAACGAATCCGCGTCGCAGCGACCGGCGTCGGCGGCACCTGCGAAAAGACCGGCACGGCGTGCCGCGCGCGTCTTGAGTGCGCCCGCGCCGAGCACCAAGGAAGCGCTGGTTGAGGCGGAGGAGGACAGTGCAGGGAAGCGGGAACTCAAGAAAAGTGAGCGCTCGCTCACAGAGAGCCGAGTCAATGCGTTGATCCGAGAACTCGAGGGAGCGTCACCGGAAGTATGGCTGGAGAAAATCGAGCGGCTACGCCGGGAAGGGTGGAACGAAGAGGCGGATGATTTGGTGGTCGAGTTCAGGCGCCGGTTCCCTGAACACCCCATGCCGGCGCGGGAGGGCGCACGTGGCAACTGACGAACCTGCCGTTCCTCCAAGAGGCGGCGGTCGGCCTGAGCCGCCAAACGAGCCGGCGCTCGAAGACTGATGCCGTAGCGGCTGTGATCCCTGCGCATTCGATCGCTACTATGAGGCGCAGGAGGGTTGTTGGGAAGCGCTTCGTCTATGGCAGTTGCAGCATCCTGCGGCAACTGATCGAGTGTTTCGGGATGGCTTGGAATCTGGACATTAAGCGTTTATTTTAGAAACTTTTTTATGGACATTGAGACCAGAGCGGGCCTGCTGGCATGGTCTCGTAATCGTTTGTTCGCAGAAAATGCTGCATCGCATCACGTCCTGGGCCAACTTGTTCACAGCTATTGACAAACCGACTGAAAGAAAACATAATTGCATCTATTGCTTTGCAGCATCCTGCATGCTGACCAAGGCAGCGCGGCGGATCTCCGTCAACGGGTGATTGCCGGCACTGACCCCACCCACTACAATTAGTCAAATCTTCGGTCTAAGCCCCAACCTATTGCGGTTGGGTTTGGGCACTGTAATTGCAGGGGGCTACCTGAACGGTAGTGCAGGCTGGCACCAGACCGAGCCGGCACCACAAAAAAGGAGGTTTTGCCATGATTGCGAAATCGACCCTAAGCATGGACGGTTTCGGCACGGCAGGGACGGGGCAACGGGGACGCCACCTCGTGTCCACCCTCGTGCTCATCGCGAGTCTGCTGGCACTCTCGTTGATCGTGCACACGCGCTACGGCCCGCTACAGGTCGGGAATCCGTTTCAGCCCGGGCTGCCGCTGGTCGCCATCCAGGCCGAGCGGCCGGCCCGCCTTGCCCCGCCGGTGGCGGCCTTGTCGCCCGCCGAGGAGGGTAGCTACCGCGTGCTTTCGGAATATTTGGCCAAGCGCTACCGGGTCTCCCAGCGGGTCACCTTCGAGCTAGTGACACTGGCACATAAGGTCGGCCGCCAACATAAGCTCGACCCGCTCCTGATCATCGCCGTGGTGGGGATCGAGTCGAGCTTCAATCCCATTGCCGAAAGCAACATGGGCGCCAAAGGCCTTATGCAGATCATCCCGAAGTATCACGGAGAGAAGTTGCAGCCCTTTGGGGGTGAGAGGGCCGTCTTCGATCGCGCGACCAACGTGGTCGTGGGGACCCAAATCCTGAAGGAGTATCTGCGCCGCACGGGTAACCTCGGCATCGCGCTGCAGATGTACGCCGGGGCGCTGAGCGACAGGGAAGATGCGTATACGCGCCGGGTCCTGACCGAACGCCAGCGCCTGCAGGAAGTGCTGGCCCGCTGGTCTGCCCCTGGCACCCCTGCGAGGAGCACGCCCGCGAGGACTGCCTCGGCAAAGTCGACGCTGTCGACCCGCTTCCGCTAATCCCGACGCTCTGACGCCCGTGGCAAGGATTCGGATTGCCTGGGGCGGCGGGGCCATCACCGCTGAACTGCGGAACACGCCGACGGTTAAGGCGTTGCTTGCCGCGCTGCCGTGCCAGGCGAGCGCCAGCACCTGGGGAGAAGAGGTCTACTTCGAGTTGCCCGTAAGAACGGTGCTCGAACCCGATGCGCAACAGGTGGTGGATCCCGGCACGGCGTGCTTCTGGGTTCAGGGCAGTGCACTCGCCTTGCCCTATGGTCGCACGCCTGCGTCGAAGGGCGACGAATCCCGTCTCGTTACCCGGTGCAATATCGTGGGCAAGGTCGTGGGCGAACCGCGTCAGCTGCAGAGCATCCAGGACGGGGCCGCGCTCCGCGTCGAGATCATTCCGTAGGGCCGATTCCCAGCGGGAGGCCTCCCGCGCCAGCGCAGGCGACCAAGCGCTTAAACACCCGGTGATGTCCTCCGCCGTTTGATAGGGTGCGAGGCGCACCTGCTCCATCACGAATTGCGTCGCTAAGGCGGTACCAGCCTCTTGAAAGCGCGCGCGGCGTGCGTGGCGAACAATCCGGCACCGCTGGCGTAACAGGGAATCAAAATTTGTGGCTGCCGATCATGAGGCGCCTGAATACGGAATAGCGCTCACCGACGCCGTCGGGGCTCGGCTCACGCTTCACCGTGATCCAGACGTCCGGCGGAAAGCCGGCCGCAAGATCGGCGGTATAAGCGCACTCCTCCTCTGCTGCCGCTTTGGCAGCTTCGGTCGAAGGCGCGCCTAGCGCTTCGAGAAAGTGCCGTGCGAGAAGCGCCATCACCCGTTCATAGGCAGGCGCATCAATCTCGACGACTTCGCCAATCGTGCAACGCCTTTGAGAGCCGGCGACGACGAAGGTGGTGTCGCAGTGACAGCGTGGTGCGCGGTGACCCTGGGCGAGGTCGCACACCGCGTACCCGCCTGACACGAGCCACTCGCCGCCTGCCGCGGCGCCTTCCTCGGCCAGCACGCGCAGGTCCGAGTCGTCCAACCGCACCGCTCGCAGGAATTTCATTTTGTCCTCCGTTCCGCCTGCTTCCCGCTCATATAATATGAGGCGTCGGGGACCACGGCATAGGAGGAGGAAATGGCGCAGCAACCTGAGTTGCCGAAGGACATGTTCGAGTTCATGCAAAAGATGTGGAATCCGCTCAACTTCCCGCTGCCCGGCATGTTCACGCCAACCGTGAACCTCGAGGACATCGAGAAGAAAATCAACGAGATGAAGACGGTGGAGACCTGGCTCACCATGAACATCGGCTTCATCCAGATGACGATCAAGACGCTGGAGATGCAAAAGGCGGCGCTCGAGTCCCTCGCCGCTGCGGCGCCGAAGGCCGGCGAGAAAAAGTGAACACGACCCTCCTTCCGTCGCATGTTCGGCTAACGCACCGCTGCGCGGCGCAGTGGCCTACGACACAACCGATGCCGGATGCTAATGTCACGCTGGCAGGGCGGCAGGTAAGATGCGTTCGGGGCAGCAGCAGCGCATAATTACCCCTAATCCGGCCGCTTCGCGCCGGATGAGCTTCGCCCGTACGAACCCCACAACGGGGCTGCCGCTCAGCCCACGGGTAAAGACACCCGGACGCGCGGCGCCGGGTGGAATCCGACGGTTCGGGGCGGGTTCTGGGCATTCATCAATCGCAACTCCGACGGAGGGCCGCTATGGCTACGAGCATTCGCAAGACTGCCTACTTCAGCATGAAAACGCCGAATCGCGCGGGCCAGGGCGCGCGGTTGCTCAACGGGCTTGCCGCGCACGGGGTCAATCTGCTGGCATTTACGGGCTTTCCCAATGCCGGACGCGCGCAGGTGGATTTCGTCCCCTACGACGTCACCAAGTTTACACGCGCGGCGCGCAAACTGGGGCTGAAAGTGAGCAAGAAGAAGACTGTATTTCTAGCGCAGGGCGCCGACAAGGCTGGCGCAATCGCAGCCATTTGCGGCAAGCTCTCCAGAGTCGGAATCAATATGGTGGCGATGGGCGCGGTGACCGCTGGCCGTGGCCGCTTTGGGGCGATGTTCTGGGTGAAGCCGCGTGATGTCGCCAAGGCTTCGCGCGTGCTCCGAGCGCGTTAAAACTTAACCGCCAAGACGCCAAGAGCGTTAAGAAAACGATATCCGGTAAAGAAATTGGGGGCCAAACCGTGGCCCCCAATTTCTTCGGAAATGTGGTTTAATCACGCGCTCTGATCGTTGTAAGTCGAAACAAGGAGAAAACCCATGCCCCATGCAATGCGAATTCATGAACACGGCGGAGCCGAAAAAATGCGCTGGGAAGCAGTCGAGGTGGGCGATCCGGGGCCGGGCCAGGTGCGGGTGCGGAACACCGCGGTTGGACTGAACTTTGTCGACATCTACCAGCGCAACGGCCTCTATCCCATGCAGCTGCCGTTCACGCTGGGCTCCGAGGGCGCCGGTGTCGTCGAAGCCGTCGGTCCCACGGTCAAGGAGTTGAAGGTGGGAGATCGTGTCGCCTATTCCGGTCCACTCGGCGCCTACGCCGAAGTATTGCTGCGGCCTGCGGATCGCTTGGTGAAGATTCCGGCAGGTGTGGACGACAAGACGGCGGCCGCGATGATGCTGAAAGGCTTGACCGCGCACTACCTGATCCGGCGCACTTATCGTGTGAAGAAAGGCGACACAATCCTCATGCACGCGGCTGCAGGCGGCGTCGGCCAGATTCTTTGCCAATGGGCGAAGCACCTGGGAGCGACCGTGATCGGTACCGTGGGCAGCGATGAAAAGGCCGAGCTCGCGAAGAAGGCCGGTTGCAAGCACGTCATCGTGCTCTCACGCGAGAAATTTTCCGAGCGCGTGAAGGAAATTACCAAAGGCAAAGGCGTGCCGGTCGTCTACGACGGCATCGGCAAGGACACCTTCATGGATTCGCTCGACTGCCTGCAGCCCATGGGACTCATGGCGAGCTTCGGCAACGCCTCGGGCGCTGTGCCGCCGTTCAACGCGGGCATCCTGGCGCAGAAGGGATCGCTTTTCCTCACGCGCCCGACGCTGGTGCACTACACGGCATCGCGCGAGGACCTGGTAAGAGCGGCGCGCGAACTGTTCGCCGTCGTGAGGAGCGGGGCGGTGAAGATCTGCATCAACCAGACCTACCCGCTGCGCGAAGCGGCGCAGGCGCAGAACGATCTGGAAGCACGCAAGACGACGGGATCAACCGTGTTGATCCTGTAACGGGCTCAAAGAAAAAAGCCTGACGAAGCCGCGGATTAACTCGGCTAAGCTTAAAACCAAGAGCACAAGCGTTAATCGGCGTTAATGTTTAACGCCGATTTTTGAACTGCTCGGTTGCTTTCACCAGTTCCGCGCTGTTGCCGGGTTCCCACGCCGAGTGCCCGGCGTCGGGGACCGCGATGTATGTCGCCTGCGGCCAGGCGCGGTGCAACTCGTCCGCGGTCACGATCGGACAGACGGCATCGTAGCGCCCCTGCACGATGGTGCACGGCAGGTGGCGGATACGCCCGATGTTCTCAAGCAGCGAATTCTCTGGCAGGAAGATGTTGTGGCTGAAGTAGTGCGCTTCGATGCGCGCGAGCCCCAGCGCCACGCCGTCCGCCGCAAAATAGGACACCGTCTCCGGGCTGGGAAGCAGTGTTGAGCATGCGCCCTCGTAGGTGCTCCAGGCCCGCGCCGCCGGCACATGCACGTTGGGGTCAGGGTCGGCCAGGCGCTTATAGTAGGCGGCCAGGAGGTTCCCGCGCTCATTCTCGGGGATCAATGCGGCGAATGCGAGCCAAGGCTCAGGAAAGAGGTTCCGTAGCCCGTAGAGAAACCATTCGATCTCGCTCGTGCGGCAGAGGAAAACGCCGCGCAGGATGAAGCCCGTGCACGACTCAGGGTGCGCCTCGCCGTACGCAAGCGCCAGCGTGCTGCCCCACGAGCCGCCGAATACCAGCCAGCGCTCGATTCCCAGGCGGACGCGCAGACGCTCGATATCGGCGACGAGGTGCGGTGTCGTGTTCTCCTTCAGCTCTCCGAGCGGCGTCGAGCGCCCGGCGCCCCGCTGATCAAAGATGACGATGCAGTAATGCGCGGGATCGAAGAAGCGCCGGTGCGCCGGCGCCGCGCCAGCTCCTGGACCGCCATGCAGGAACACCACGGGGATGCCCTCCGGATTACCCGATTGTTCCCAGTACATCGTATGCACCGCGTCCAGCTTGAGCATGCCGGTGCGGTATGGCTCGATCTCGGGGTAGAGCTTGGTGCGCGGCGTGCGGGAAATGTCGGCCATAACGGAAACGGGCGCGTGCGACCGCGAGAACATAACACAGCCGCGTGCCCGCGCGGAACTGCGGGGCCATGCCAAATGGGTATAATTCCTGCCAATTCGGGCGCTATGCGCCGGTTTGCCTCCGCGCGTCGGAACGGACTCGACAGGCGGTTCAACGCGCGCCTTCATCTGGACGGGCAGATTGGACGAAGAACCGCACAAGACGGCACTGGATTATCACCGCGCCCCCGTCGCGGGCAAGATCGCAATTGCGCCCACCACGGACCTGGTGAATCAGCGCGACCTTGCGCTTGCCAACCCGGAGCCCGAAATCCGCCTCGAGGTTGCGCGGGCGGCCCGGCCCGACGTGGTTATTGCTACGGGGCGCTCCGACTACCCGAACCAGGTCAACAATGTGTTGTGCTTACCGGTGGAGTCGATATGGCGAAGAACGTTCGCATAGAGCACGATACGATGGGCGGTGTCGCGGTGCCCGCCAACCGGCTGTGGGGCGCCCAAACCGGGCGCAGCCTCATTCATTTCCGGTTTCCCAACGAGCTGATGCCGGTCGAAGTCGTGCACGCCCAAGTGCTGGTGAAGAAGGCGTCTGCGCTTACCAATATGACGATTGGCGTTCTCGACAGGAGAAAGGGCGGCGCTATCGTCAAGGCCGCGAACGAGGCACTCTCGGGCAAGTTCGACGAGCACTTTCCGCTCACGGTGTGGCAGACCGGTTCCGGCACCCAGACCAACATGAATGTGAACGAGGTGCTTGCCAACCGCGCGTCCGAGATCCTCGGCGGCGAGCGCGGAGAGCGGCGGCTGGTGCATCCCAACGACGACGTCAACAAGAGCCAATCCTCCAACGACACGTTTCCCACCGCGATGCACATCGCGTCTGTCATCGCGCTCGAGCGCGCCGTCAGGCCCGCCGTGAGAGAGCTCCGCGACACGCTCGAGAAGAAAGCCCGCCGCTTTGCGCGCATCGTCAAGATCGGACGCACCCATCTGCAGGACGCGACGCCCCTTACGCTCGGCCAGGAGTTCTCGGGCTACGTTTCACAGCTGGATCACGGCCTGGCGCACCTGGACGCGGTGCTGCCCCATCTGTGCGAGCTGGCGCTGGGCGGCACGGCGGTCGGCACCGGGTTGAATGCCCACCCCCGTTTCGCGGGGAAGGTCGCGGCCGAACTCGCGCGGCTGACGCGCTTGCCCTTCATCACGGCGCCCAACAAGTTCGAGGCGCTGGCGTCCTGCGATGCCATGGTGCACGCGCATGGAGCGCTCAAGACCCTCGCAGCGTCGCTGATGAAGATCGCCAATGACGTGCGCTGGCTCGCGTCCGGGCCGCGCAGCGGCCTCGGCGAGTTGTCCATTCCCGAGAACGAGCCGGGAAGCTCGTTCATGCCGGGTAAAGTGAACCCGACGCAGTCGGAGTCCATGACCATGGTCTGCTGCCAGGTGTTTGGCAACGACGTCGCCATCAGCTTTGGCGGTGCTTCCGGAAATTTCGAGATGAACGTGTTCCGGCCACTGGTGATCCGGAATTTTCTGCACAGCGCGAAGCTCCTGGCCTACGCCTGCGAGAACTTCGAGGCGCATTGTGCCAGCGGCATCGAGGCCAACCGGGAGCGCATCGGGCAGCTCATGCGCACCTCGCTCATGCTCGTGACAGCATTGAATCCCCACATCGGCTACGAGAAGGCCGCGGCGATTGCGAAAAAGGCGTACCGGGAAGGCACGACTCTGCGGGAAGCTGCAATCGCGCTTGGTTATGTCACCGGAAAGCAGTTCGATAAATGGGTCCGTCCCGACGACATGGTCGGAAAAATTCCATGAATCGTGAAGGGTGAATCGTGAATCGAGAAGCGATGCAGAAATTCGATCGACTGCGGGAGCAGGTGAGGGGGACTGCTTTTTTCAATACGATGTTCATCCATCGCCCGGGACCGGGCCATGGCTGACATGCGACCTCAGAGAGTTGCGGTGGTGACGGGCGCCAACCGGGGAATTGGACTGGAGATTTGTCGGCAGCTAGGAAGACGCAGCGGAATCCGCGTCTTCCTTACCGCAAGGGATGGGACCAAAGGAAACGCGGCCGCCCAGAAGCTGCGTGATGAGGGACTCGACATGGAGTTCTATCCTCTCGATGTCACGAACGAACAAAGCGTCACAACGTTTGCAGGTTGGCTGGAAGCCACCTGCAAACGTTGTGACGTACTGATCAACAATGCGGGCGTGATGGCGGACCCGCGCGGCTCGCGCGTTCTTGATTCCCGCCCGGCGACCTACCGGGAAACGCTCGAGACGAACCTGCTCGGACCGTTGATGCTTATTCAAGCGCTGGTGCCGCTCATGAGAAAGGGCGGCTACGGACGCATCGTCAATGTATCTAGCGGACAAGGCCAACTGTCGGATATGGGTGCGGGCACGCCCGCCTACCGCGTCTCCAAGACGGCCCTCAACGCGCTGACACGTACTTGCGCGGCCGAGCTGCGGGGTAGTGGCGTACTCATAAACTCAATGTGCCCGGGCTGGGTGAAAACAGACATGGGCGGGCCGTCGGCGCCGCGCTCGTTGGCGCAGGGCGCGGATACCGCGGTTTGGCTTGCGACGCTTCCGGAGGGGGGTCCCAGCGGCGGTTTTTTCCGCGATCGCAAGCCGATTCCGTGGTAAGGGCTACGTTGCGGGAACACCGGTGCGCCACCGCGACAACTTTTTCAAAATGGGGAGCTCTATTCCACAGGGACAAGGCCCGTGGAGAGCCAGGGGCTTAAGTCCGGGTTAAGGCTCCGCGCTTACCCTGACCGGGGTCCGTTCTGGAACAACCGATACAATCAATCAAGCGATGCGGTTATTGTTGGTCGAAGACGATCCGATGATCGGCGACAGCATCCAGAAGGGCTTGCGCCAGGACGGTTTTGCTGTGGACTGGGTGCGCGACGGGCAGGCTGCGGAGCTTGCGCTCGCGAACGACGTCTACGAGCTTGTCGTGCTGGACCTCGGGTTGCCCCGCAAGAGCGGGCTCGACGTGCTGTCTGGATTGCGGGCAAGGGGGAACGCCGTTCCCGTCCTGATTCTGACGGCGCGTGATGCCGTTCCCGATCGCGTGAAGGGGCTCGACCGCGGAGCGGACGACTACCTGGTCAAGCCCTTCGATCTGGACGAGCTAGCCGCGCGGGTCCGCGCGCTGTTACGTCGGCGCGCGGGCCGCGCCGAGCCGCTGATCACGCATGGCGACCTCACGCTCAATCCCGCGACCCGCGAGGCGAGCCTGGCTGGCAAGCCGCTTACGCTGTCGGCACGCGAATTCGCGCTGCTCGAGGCGCTGCTCGATCGGCCGGGCGCCATTCTCTCGCGGGCGCAGCTTGAGGAGCGCGTCTACGGCTGGGGCGAGGAGGTCGAGAGCAACACGGTGGAGGTCTACGTCCACGCGCTGCGCAAGAAGCTCGGCACCCGATTCATCCGCAACGTGCGGGGCGTGGGCTACACGATACCGAGGCTAGAATGACTTCGATTCGCAGGCAGCTTCTGGTCGGCCTGTTGGCGGTCGTGCTGATCGCGGGGCTGTTCGCGGCGTGGGGCGTCTACCAGCGCGCTCACGAGGAGCTCGACGAACTGTTCGATTACCACCTCAAGCAGATGGCGCTGTCGCTGCGCGCTCAGAGCTTCGAGCCGTTCGCGGGCGGCCCCCCCGGAATCGAGGACGGTTTCGATTTTGCGATTCAGGTCTGGAGCCGGGACGGCATCCGTATGTATTTCTCGCGGCCCCACGCGGGATTGCCGAACCTCGCACGCCTTGGCTATGCGACAGTGGAAACCAGCGAGGGCGACTGGCGTGTGTTCAGCATTCAGCAACGCGGGGTGACGCTGCAGGTGGCGCAGCCAATGGCCATCCGCAAGCGCCTGGCAGCCGCGGCGGCGCTGCGCACGCTCGCCCCGTTTCTGTTTCTGCTGCCGGCCCTCGGCTTGCTGGTCTGGTTCATCGTCGGTCGCGGCTTGAAGCCGCTCGTCACGGTCGCGGGCGCGGTCAAGGCGCGCACACCCGCTGCGCTGCACCCTTTGCCCGACCGCAGCCTGCCCGAGGAGATCCAGCCGCTCGTGACGGCCCTCAACGATCTGCTGGCGCGCCTCGAACGTACGCTCGGCGCGCAGCGCGAATTCGTCGCCGACGCCGCGCACGAGTTGCGCACGCCGCTTACTGCATTGCGGCTTCAGGTCCAGCTGGCCGAGCGCGCGCGGGAGCCGGACGAGCAGGCGGCCGCCTTTTCAGCGCTCAAGCAGGGCCTCGACCGCGCGACGCGTCTCGTCGAGCAATTGCTCGCGCTTGCCCGTCAGGAGCCCGAAGCAGCGCGGCAGCCGACAAAGCGCGTCGACGTCGGCGAGCTCGTGCGCGAAGTGGTGGCCACGCTCGAACCGCTTGCCTCGGCGAAGTCCATCGACCTCGGCGTAACGCGGGACGAAGCCGGAACGATCCAGGCTGACGGGGACGGCCTGCGCACGCTGCTCGGAAACCTGGTCGATAACGCGGTCCGTTATACGCCGGCAGGCGGGCGCGTAGACGTAGCGGCGTATCGCGAGAGCGGCGGCGCGGTGCTCGCGGTCGTTGATACCGGTCCCGGTATTCCGCCAGAAGAGCGTGATAGGGTGCTAGACCGCTTCTACCGGCGCGTCGGCTCGGAGGCGGCGGGCAGTGGGCTGGGGCTCTCGATCGTCAAGAATATTGCCGTGCGCCACGGCGCGCAGCTGGTGCTCGATGCGGGGCCCGCTGGCAAGGGTTTGGCGGTTCGCGTCGTGTTTCCACGAGACCAAGAAAATTAATCAACGCCGTTTTGAAGCGCCTGGCGGTTTAAGACTCCTTTAAGCCGTCCCGTTCAGGATCAGGGGTGTTCGTATCACGTAGCCCACCCAACGACCTGAATGGAGGATTTTATGAAACGGAAATTGATTGTTAGCAGTCTGATTGCAGCTGGCATCGTAACGGCACTGGCGGCCGGGGGCATGAAGCTCTACGAACCGATTGTTCCGCATGCGAACGCCGGCGCACCGGCGGTGCTCAATGCGGCGCCCGCTGCGCCCATTGCGTTGCAGGCCCTGCCTGATTTTTCTCCGCTGGTGGACGCGTACGGGCCTGCCGTCGTTAATATCAGCGTGACCCAGACGGTAAAGGCGGGCGCCGAAGGTCCGAATACAGGGGGCTTCAGCGAAGACGATCCGTTCTACGAATTTTTCCGCCGGTTCCAGATTCCGATGCCGCCGCACGGGGGGACACCGAGGCAAGGACTGGGTTCCGGCTTTATCGTGAGCGGGGATGGCTACATTCTCACCAATGCTCACGTGGTGCGGGACGCTGCGGACGTAACGGTCAGGCTGACTGACAAGCGCGAGTTCAAGGCCAAGGTCGTTGGCAGCGATTTGCAGACCGACGTCGCCGTGCTGAAAATCGACGCCGTAAATCTCCCCACGGTCAGGCTCGGAGACTCGAAAGACGTGCGCGTGGGTGAATGGGTAGTCGCCATCGGGTCGCCTTACGGTTTCGACAATTCGGTGACGGCCGGCATCGTGAGCGCCAAAGGGCGCGCATTGCCCGACGGAACCTACGTGCCGTTCATTCAGACCGATGTCGCGGTCAACCCCGGAAACTCCGGCGGGCCGCTGTTCAACCTCAAGGGCGAGGTCATCGGCATCAACTCCCAGATCTACAGCCGCAGCGGCGGCTACCAGGGCCTCTCGTTCGCGATTCCAATCGATCTCGCGAGCAAGATCCAGGACCAGCTGGTCCGCCACGGTAAGGTTACGCGCGGACGGATCGGGGTCACGATCCAGGAGGTGAATCAATCGCTCGCCGAGTCCTTCGGTTTGAAGCAACCGACGGGCGCGCTGGTGGGCTCAGTCGATCAGGACGGGCCGGCTGCGAAGGCGGGCATTCAGCCCGGCGATGTGATCCTCGAGATCGACGGCAAGCCGATCAACCGCACGATCGACCTCTCGAGCCACGTTGCGGATCTCAAGCCAGGCTCATCGGCGCAGCTCGAGGTCTGGCGCAAGGGGGCCGCGCGGCAGATCACGGTCACGGTAGGAGAGATGCCCGGCCCGAAGCTGGCCGCGGCGAGTAGCGGTGATGCGGCCGCACAAAGCCGGCTTGGCGTCGCTGTTCGGCCGCTCTCTGAAGGCGAGCGGCAGGCGGCTGGCGTGAAAGACGGGCTGCTCGTCGAGCAGACAGCCGGTGCAGCTGCCAAGGCCGGCGTTCAGCCGGGTGACATCATCCTCGCGCTCAACAGCACCCCTGTGAAGAGTGCTGAGGAGCTGCGCACGATGGTAGGAAAAACCGGGAAGGTCGCAGCGCTCCTGGTTCAGCGCAAGGACGCGAAAATATTCATCCCGGTTGATCTGGGCTGAGCGCTCGCGCGGGGCCGGAGCCGCCCCCGCCGGCGCGAACGCAAAAAAATCCCCGCCTTAAAGGCGGGGATTTCTTGTGAAATTCCCGATGCGGCTCAAATATCGAGGATCTTCTTGGCCTTGGCCAGGGTGTCGACCGACTCCTGGTGCTTCTTGGCCTTGTGCAGCGTTTCGCCTTGAGCGCGGTACTTCTTCACATCGGCCATCTGCGCTTTGGTGAGCTGCGGGTTTTTCGCCAGCGCCGCGTCGATGGCTTTCATGTCCTTCGGGCAATGGAAAGCGAGGGCTGCGCTGCTGGCGAAAACGAGGCTGGCTGCGACGAGAATGGTGCTAAGCTTCATAGGTGTCTCCTCCGGTTGGATAAGGCGGTTCAGTTCAAGTCCAACGTAAAACCGCGTTGTCTTGCCCTCGCCCTGAGTTGACCCCAGAGCACAGCATGGCGGGCATCGCGGCCCGCAGGTAAAATCGCGAGCGGGCATAATAACTTAGATCGCAACACGTGGTTTACGATGAGCTAACAGCCAGCCCGGCCCGGCTATTCCCGCTGACGCGCGAAGGCATCGCGGCGAGGCTGGCCCGTCCTGCGCCGGCCCCGGAGGCGCAGGATCTCCACGTGATTGCCCTCAAGGAAGACACGCGGGTGACGGAAGCGGCCGTTCTGGTGCCGCTCGTCAGTCGGGAGGGCCGCCTGCATGTGCTCTTCACGCAGCGCACGGCGCATCTCGACGATCACGCTGGACAGATCAGTTTTCCTGGCGGCCGGGTGGAGGGGGGCGACGCGAGCCGCGAGGATACGGCCTTGCGCGAGACGGAAGAAGAGATCGGGCTCGGGCGTGGCGCGGTGACACTGCTCGGGCGGCTACCCGATTACGCGATCCCCTCCGGTTTCCGCATCGTGCCGGTCGTCGGATGGATCGACGCGCCGTTTGATCTGACGCTCGACCCCTTCGAAGTGGAGTCCGTATTCGAGGCGCCGCTGGCGCATTTTCTCGACGCGGCCAATTACCAGCGCCGTGAATATCACTTTCGCGGCCGGCACCGTCACTACATGGCGATCCCGTACGACGGCCGCTACATCTGGGGCGCGACGGCGGGCATGCTCTACGCCCTGTGCCGCATGTTGGGGCTTTGACACGTCTCGGCGATGGCGAGCACCCGGCCAAAAGTCGCCCTGATCCTGACGGGCGGGGGCGCGCGTGCCGCGTACCAGGTCGGCGTGCTGCGGGGGCTCGCAGAGCTCATCCCGGAGGGTGAGAGCAATCCCTTTCCCATCATCTGTGGAACATCGGCTGGCGCAATTAACGCTGCCGCGCTGGCGGCTGACGCAGCCGATTTCCGCCGCGCGGTGCGGCGGCTGATGGTGGTTTGGAAGCATTTCCAGGTGCAGCACATCTACCGCGCCGACCCGTGGGGCGCCTTCTCGAACAGTGCGCGCTGGATCCTGGATGTCGCCACCGGCGGGGCGTTCTCGCACCGGCCGGTGTCGCTGCTCGACAACTCGCCTCTCGTCGGGCTGCTGCGGCGTTATATCGATTTCTCGGCGATCCAGCGCAGCATTGACGACGGGCACCTCGCCGCCTTGAGCATCACCTGCTCCGGATATTCATCCGGGCAGTCGGTGACTTTCTTCCAGGGCACGGCCGGGCTGCAGCCATGGCAGCGCGCGCGTCGCATCGGCGTGCCGATGACCATCACGCTGGAGCATCTGCTCGCCTCGAGCGCGCTCCCGTTCATTTTTCCGCCGGTGCATATCAACCGGGAATACTTCGGCGATGGCTCCATGCGGCAGATCGCGCCGGTGAGCCCGGCGTTGCACCTGGGGGCGGACCGGCTGCTGGTAATCGGCACGGGTCGCGAGCTGCCCCCGGGCCAGGAGCGCGTGAGGACCGAGGTCTTTCCCTCGCTTGCGCAGATCGCGGGGCACGCGCTCAACAGCATTTTCCTCGACAGCCTCGAAGTGGACCTCGAGCGGCTGCAGCGCATCAACCGCACAATCGAGCTCATCTCGCCCGAAGTGCTGCAGAAGACCCGCTACCCGCTTCATCAAGTCGATTCCCGGATGCTTGCGCCGAGCGAGGAGTTGGAGCGGATCGCCGTGGCCAACGCCCATGAGCTGCCCCGAACGATCCGTCTCCTGCTCAACTCCGTTGGTGCGCTGAGGCGCAGCGGTGCGAACGTGCTTTCGTATCTTTTGTTCGAGAAATCGTACTGCCGGGCGCTGATCCGGCTCGGCTACGAGGATACGATGCAGCGCGAGGAAGATCTGGCCACGTTTCTCGGCTGGCACGATTCCGGAGTCTAGTTGCCTTGGGCGGCGTTCGCCGGTATAACTAGCGTTAACCGGGACGTGCCGCGCCCGGTTAACCCGCCGAATTGCACCGGACGTCGATCGGGACGCCGGTGAATTCGGCATCTTCCCCTAGTATTCAGGTGATCGCGTGAGCCGGGCTTTTGTCAAAGACAGCGATGATGATCTGGTGGCCGGCGACTTGCCTGAGCGTCCGCTTTCTCCGCACGCAAACTATGTGACGCCCCTCGGGCTGGAACAACTCCAGGCACGGGTGCGGGAACTGCACGAGAAACACGAGCAACTCTCGCCTCAATCGGCCGATGACTCCCAGGCTAAGCAGAAACTGCGAGAGGTCGAGCGTGACCAGCGTTACTTCAACGCGCAACTGGAACGCGCCATTGTGGTGGATCCGGGCGGGCAGCCACGGGACCAGGTGCATTTCGGTGCCGAGGTCAAGATTAGCAACGAGGAGCACAAGATGCACCAGTTCAGCATTGTCGGTGACGATGAGGCAGACGTCACTGCCGGCAAGATCAGCTGGGCCTCGCCTCTGGCAAAAGCGATGATGGGCTCGCGTGTCGGGGACACGGTCGTATGGCACCGCCCCGCCGGGGACGCGCAGGTGGAGATCGTTGAGATCACTTACCCTAAAAGCGTGACTGAGAAGGCGTGACCGATGGCTCGTGACTGATGAACCGTAACTCGCAAGGCGGCTTGCCGGTTCGTGTAATCAGTCATGGGGTACTAGAAGTTATCTCAAAACCCAAAATGCAGCCGCCGATGAACGCCGATAGACGCCGATGAGTAAGGAGTGTGTTGATTTACGAAGGTTTTCTGTCCGCGTTTATCTGTGTTTATCTGCGGCTAATAAGTTTTTCGATTTTTGAGATACGTTCTAGTCACGCATCAACAGTCGCGCATCATGAAATTTCTGGCATTGTTGGCGGTGTTGTTGCTCGAGCAGGTACGCCCGCTACACGAGGACAACCGCGCCCATCGCTGGCTTGGCCAGTACGCGGCGGTCACTGACCGCTACTTCAACGCCGGAGAGTACCGGCACGGGCTAGTTGCCTGGATCGTGTTTGTCGGTTCCATCGTCGCCGTCACCGCGCTCGTCTTCCACGCCCTGCACGCGGTGAGCGCGCTGCTCGGACTGCTCTGGGGTGTCGCGGTCCTCTACCTCACGATGGGCTTCCGCCGGTTCAGCCATCATTACACCGAAATCCAGCAGGCACTCCGGGCGGCCGATGTTTCAGGTGCGCGCGAGTGGCTTGGCAAATGGCGCGGCGAGAGTGCCAGCGAATTCGGCGCCACCGAGGTTGCCAGTGTCGCGATCGAACAGGGACTGCTCGCGTCTCACCGCCAGGTTTTCGGGACGATGGCATGGTTCGTTGTGCTCGGGCCGGCTGGCGCCATACTTTATCGGCTCGCTGCAATGCTTGAGGAGAAATGGGGTCGTCGCACCGACGGCGAGGTGAGCGCGTTCGGCCGCTTCGCCACGCAGGCGTTTTACTGGATTGACTGGGTTCCGGCGCACTTGACGGCCGCAAGCCTCGCCGTCGTCGGCAATTTCGAGGACGCCGCGTACTGCTGGCGCATGCAGGCGCACACCTGGAGCCCGCACGGGGACGGAATCATCCTGGCGAGCGGGGCCGGGGCGCTCGGAGTTCGGCTCGGCCGTGCGGTTCATGGCAGCGGTGGGCTGGAGCCCGGGCCGGAGCTTGGCACGGGCGCGGAAGCTGACGTGGATCACATGCAGAGCGCAGTGGGCCTCATCTGGCGCGCGCTCGTGCTGTGGATGTTCCTCGTGCTCGTGGTCAGCGTTGCTCACGCGCTGGGCTGAAAGTAGTGATGAGTACTGGTGACGAGTAGTGATGATGGGAACTGGTGATGGGCCCAACAAAGCGCCCTTAAATCACGATTTTTCATCACCATTAATCATCACCATCATTCATCACCATCTGCGAGTGACGGAAGTTCGGGTCCATTCGTGACTCACCAATCACGCTTGTCGTTCCTTGATCAGGTCGCGGTAGGACTTAAGCCGGCGTTCGCTGATCGTTCCCGCCGCGCAGGCCGCTCCTACTGCGCAGCCGGGCTCGCTCAGGTGGAGGCAATCCCGGAAGCGGCAGTGCCCGAGCCAGGGCCGGAACTCGACAAACGCTTCGGCAATCTCCGCTGAATCGAGATGGTGCAGTCTGAACGCCTGCAGGCCGGGCGAATCGATGATGTGGGTGTCGTGGTCGAGATGGTAAAGCCGCGCGTGCGTAGTGGTGTGGCGGCCGGAATCGAGCGCGGCGGATACCTCTGCGATCCGTACCGCCGCTGCAGGTGCCAGCGCGTTGATGATCGTCGACTTGCCCATGCCGGATTGGCCGACCAGCACGCTCGTCTCGCCGCGGAGGAACACCAGCAGGGGGCTGACATCGCGCTTTGCTGAAAGCGCCACCACCCGGTAGCCAAGCTGCTGATAGAGCGCCAGTGAATTGCGCGCGCGTGCCGCCTCTGGCAAGTCTATCTTGTTCAGGACAACGAGGCCCGACATGCCGCCATGCTCAGCGGCGGCGAGACAACGGTTGATGAGGTCTTCGTGGAATGTCGGGACGGGAGCCGCCACCACGACAATCTGGGTGACGTTGGCCGCAATCAGCTTCTGGCGCGCGCGGTCCGAGCGGTAGAGCAACGTATCGCGCGCCCCGAGCTCCTCAATCACGCCCTGGCCGGGACCGCTGTGCATCACACTGACGCGATCACCGCACGCGAGCGCCCCACGCCGTCCCCGCGTCACGCAGTCGAGCGTCGTGGCGTCGTGCAGTTCGACCAGGTAGCGGCGCCCGAAACTGGCGACGATCTGTCCGTCACACAGGGCGGGCGACGTTTTCTGCTTCCCGCCCGGCATCAATAATCAAGCCGCGGATGAAGTCAATGTGGCCGCGGCCGCGCGCTCAGCATTGGTTGCGACAATGTTAGCCTGAGCCGAAACGACTTCATAAAATCAACCACGCACTGTTCAAAGATTAAACAGTGCTTCCAGCTTCGCTGCACAGATGAAGTCATTTTCACTCAAGCCGTTGATGGCGTGCGTCGTGTACTCGACCCGGCACCGGTTATAGCCCAGGCTGATGTCCGGGTGGTGGTCTTCACGGTGCGAGATCCACGCGGTCGCATTTACAAAGGCCAGCGCCTGGTAATAGTCCTTGAATGCGTAGGTCTTGGCAATCCGGGCGTCCGAGTACTCCCATCCTTCGAGCTGCTTCACGAGGTTACGGATTTCATCCTCTTTGAGCGGCGCGACACCGCCTTCGCACGGCTTGCACTTTTTCGCAGCGAGATCGGGTGCGGTCATGGTCTCAGCACGTCAAATTCAGGAATGGGGAATCGGACAAGGGCAATGGGAAATAGGAAACCGCCATGCGGCTGCGGGCAGGAAACGTTAATTTCCCATTCCCTATTCCCCATCTACGCCTTCTGCAAACGGGCAATACGCACAACGGCAGGCGGATGGGAGTCGTAAAACGCCGAATGCAGCGGATCCGGCGTCAGGGTCGAGGCATTGTCCTTGTAGAGCTTGATCAATGCGGCGACGAGATCCCGCGCGGACGCGTTCTTGATGGCGTACTGATCAGCCTCGAATTCGTGTTTGCGCGAGTACATTGCCGCGAGTGGCTGCAGCACAAAGGAGAAATGGGGCACGACGATGAAGAACAGGATCAGCGCGATCGCGGTCGATGGCGTCGACACGTTAAGGCCGCTGTAGAACCAGGCTTCCTGGATGACATATCCGAGCAAGGCCAGGAGCCCCAGGCTCGTGAGAAACAGCCAGATCATGCGCTTGAGCACGTGGCGCAGTCTGAAATGCCCCAGCTCGTGCGCCAGGACGGCCTCCACTTCAGGCGGGTCGAGGACGGTTAGCAGAGTATCGAAAAACACGATGCGCCTGCTTGCCCCGAAACCCGTGAAATACGCATTGCCGTGCGCGCTGCGGCGCGAGCCATCCATTACTACCAGCCCCTTCACCTTGAAGCCGCAACGCGCGAGCAGGCGCTCGACGCGCTCGCGGATCTCCGGGTCTTGCATTGGGGAGAACTTGTTGAACAGCGGGGCGATCCAGGTCGGATAAATCATGAGCAGGAAAACATTGAACGCCACCCAGATGACCCAAACGTAGATCCACCAGTAGGCGCCGGAACGCTCCATCAGCCACAGCACGGTCGCGACGAGTGGCAGCCCAAAAAGCGCGGCCACGAGCGCGCTCTTGACCATGTCCGCGAAGAACAAGGTGCGCGTCATCTTGTTGAAACCGAAACGCTCCTCGATCCTGAACACCCGATAGTAGCTGAACGGTGTCTCGATCACGGTCAGGCAGACCATAAGGAGCACGATCAGCAGGAGGCCGCGGAGGATGGCGTCGGGCACCCACGCCGCGGGAATGGTGTACAACAGCTGAAGTCCGCCGCCGAACGTGAGCGTTAGAACGATCGCCGCGTCAACCGCGATGCTGGCCATGCGCAGCCGCGTCTTGGCGCAGGTGTAGTCGGCCGCTTTCTGGTGGACGGACAGGCTGATTCGTTCGGAGAATTCCGCGGGTACGCCTTCGCGGTTGGCGATGACATGGTTCAGGTGTCGCCGCTCGAGCCACAGGCGCGTCGCGGTGGTCAGCGCAACCGCCGCGAGAAATACGATTCCAAAAGTGGTCATTGGGTGAGGTTAACCTAACAGGCCGGCACGTTCTGTGACAAAATAGCACCGGAAAATTCCGGCGCCGGAAAAAGCGTTGAACGGCGCGCCGTGTCCTCCCGAACAAGAATTATGGCACAAGACCCCAACAACCTCATATGGATCGACATGGAGATGAGCGGGCTCAATCCCGAAACCGACCGCGTTCTCGAAGTTGCGCTGGTGGTTACGGACTCGCGGCTCGACACCGTGGCCGAGGCGCCGGTCCTGGTCGTCCGCCAGTCTGCTGCGGTGCTGGATGCGATGGACGAGTGGAACAAGTCCACGCATGCGCGGTCGGGCCTCATCGAGCGGGTAAAAGCCTCGACAATGTCTGAAGCCGAGGCCGAGGCGCAGCTGCTCGCCTTTCTCGTCGAGCAGGTACCGCCCAACGTCTCGCCGATGTGCGGCAATTCGGTGCACCAGGACCGGCGCTTCCTTTCCCGCTACATGCCGCGGCTGGAGGCCCACTTTCTCTATCGCAATCTGGATGTAAGCACGCTGAAGGAGCTGGCCAAGCGCTGGAAACCGGACATCATGGCCGGGCTGAGCAAGCATGGCAAGCACGAAGCGCTTGCCGACATCTACGAGTCGATCGAAGAGCTCAAGTATTACCGCGAACATTTTCTCAAGCTTTGATCAAGCTTGCGAAAATGTAAAACAATCAGTCCGCCTCGTAATGCCGGTGAATCCCGAATCGCGAGAGCGTTCTTCATGAGCTGCCGTCGCAACACCGGGATCACTCGAGGCGGATTTCGCCGTCGAACTTGATGTCGACGCTGAGCTTGCCGACGGAGAGCGTCATTGTTGCGGGAAACACCTCGTTTCCCTTCAGCCGGCCATCGGCGAGTGCCTTGTTCACGGCTTTCTCGACCGCGAGCTGGGAGTTCACGCCCACCGTCTTGAGGAACTTTCGGATGCTCATGTTGAGTGCTTCGTCGTTCATTTTTCTCCTCCATTAAAGAACCGTGACCATTGACCCGCTGGAAACCTGGTGACGAGTACTGGTGATGAGAACTGGTGATGAATACTGGTGATGAAAACCGCGCTGCACATCACCATTTCTTCATCACCATTAATCATCACTATTTCTAGCTTCGACTCATCACCCATCACTCATCGCTCATCACGCTTTCCGCCCACTGCGGCGAGCCTTGTAGTAGTTGATCAAGCCCAGGGTAGACGCGTCATGGGCCGCGACCGGCGCGGCGGCTTCCAGCTCCGGCAGGATGCGATTCGCGAGCTGCTTGCCGAGTTCCACGCCCCATTGGTCGAATGCGTTGATGTTCCAGATGACGCTTTGCACGAAGACCTTGTGCTCGTAGAGCGCGATCAGTGCGCCGAGCGTCCGTGGACCGAGCTCATCGAGCAGGATCGAGGTCGTCGGCCGGTTCCCTGGGAACACCCGGTGTGGCATCAGCCTCTCGATCTCGGCTTCGGCCATCCCCTGCCTGCGCATGGCGGCCGCAGCCTCGTCCGCAGTCATGCCGCGTGCCAGGGCCTCGGTCTGCGCAAAGAAGTTGGCGAGCAGCATGTCATGGTGCCGGCGCAAACGGTGGTGAGGGCGGCAGCACGCGATGAAATCCGCCGGTACAGGAGTCGTGCCCTGGTGCAGCATCTGAAAATAGGCGTGCTGTCCGTCAGTGCCCGGCGTGCCCCAGGTGACGGGCGCGGTGTCGTAAACCGCCGTGCTGCCGTCGAGGGTCGCGCTTTTTCCGCAGGATTCCATCTCGAGTTGTTGCAGGTACGACGGCAGCAGGCGCAGGCGCTCATCGTACGGCAGCACCGCCCGCGCCGCTGCGCCGCGGAAGTTGACGTTCCACACCTCGAGCAGGCCGAGCAGGGCCGGCAGATTACGCGCGAGCGGTGTGCCGGCAAAATGCTCGTCGATCGCGCGCCCCCCGGCGCGCAGGTCGTCGAATCGGGCCATGCCGAGCGCCAGGGCAATAGGTAAACCCACGGCTGACCACAGCGAGTAGCGGCCGCCCACCCAGTCCCACATCCGGAATACGCGGTCAGCGGGCACCCCGAACTCGGCCGCGCGCGCGGGAGCGCTGGTCACTGCGCACAGATGCTTGGCGATCGCCGTCTTCCCGCGAAGATTGCGCTCGAGCCAGGACCGTGCGGTGAGTCCATTGGTCAGCGTTTCGGCGGTGGTGAACGTTTTGGAAGCGACGATCACGAGCGTGGTGGCGGGCGAGAGCGCATCGAGCACGGACGTGATGGACGCGCCGTCGACGTTCGAGACGAAGTGCACGCGCAAGCGGCTCCGTGAATCGCGCGCAAGCGCATCGCACACGAGCCGCGGGCCGAGGTCCGATCCACCGATGCCGATATTGACGACGTCGGTGAACGTGCGGCCAGTCGCGCCGCGCGCACGGCCGGTGCGTACGGCCGTGACCAGGCGTTTCATCTGGCCAAGCACCTCCGCGACTTCGCGCGTGACGTCGCTGCCGTCGAGCATCATCGGTTTTGCCGCGCGTAGCGCCATGTGCAGTGCCGCGCGATTCTCGGTCGTGTTGACGCGCTCAGCAGAGAATAGGCCTTGGATCGACTTTTCGAGATCGCATTCGCGTGCGAGCGCCAAGAGCAGGCGCATAGTGTCAGACGTGACGACCTGCTTCGAGTAGTCGAGCAGAACGCCGCCGCCTGCGATTGAGAAACGTTCAAACCGCCGCGAGTCCTCTTCGAACAGGTGGCGCAAGTGCGCCTCCGCCAGATTGGCGTGATGCTGCTCGAGAGCCTGCCACGCAGGCAACTGGGTGCGAGATGTCGTCAAGACGGTGTTAAGCGCCGAATGATGGCGCGAGCCGGAGATTTCGGCCCAATTGTACCTGTTTTCCCGTCGTGGGCCCCCGTAGAATTGCAATGAAACCCGGACGCGCAGTGCCGGCTTGACTCCGCGCCTTGGGGCGGATGTCCCGCAGCCGCTCAATGCGCGGCCCGCATCCAACTGAGCGGAGCGCGCCGATGCTCGGAGCCATTACGACGTTGCTGGTGATCCTGACCGGCATCAGCGGCGCGGTCATGGCAAAATTCGTCCTCGACGCCCTGCGCATCAAGGACTTCAGCGTGCGCGGGTTTGCGATTGGCATCGCCGCGCACGGTATCAGAACTGCCCGTGCCTTTCAGGTAAGCGAGGAAGCCGGCGCATTCGCCGGACTTGGAATGGGGTTGAACGGCTTGCTCACCGCCGTATTGGTGCCGGTAGTCGTCGGCTTGATCAGGAACTTCTGAGGATGCATTAAATGAACCGTGTCATCACTGCGTTTCTCGGTGCCGTGCGCGATCTGCGCGAAGCGCGCATCCTGGCGCTGGTGCTTGTGCCGCCGGTCGGAGCATTCGTGCTCTGGACTGTTCTCGCCTGGGCGTTCTGGAGCGACTGGATCGCATGGGCCGACACGATGCTCGCCGCGACGGCGTTCGGCCAGTGGGTGCAGTCGTTCGATCCCGGCTGGCTGGTGAGTTCTGTGGCCACGCTCGTGCTGATCGCGATCGTCGTACCGCTGATGCTGATCACGGTCGTGGTCATCACCGAGCTCGCTGCCATGCCGGTTATCGTAAAACTGGTAGGCCATCGCCATTTCGGCGCGCTCGAGCTGCGCCGCGGGGGCACCGTGATGGGCAGCGTGTGGAACGCCGTGCGCGGGATTCTGTGGTTCGCAGCGCTCTGGCTTTTGACGCTGCCGTTATGGTTGACCGGGATTGGCGCGCTGGTGCTGCCGCCTCTGTTGTCGGCGTGGTTCACCCAGCGCATGTTCCGCTACGACGCGCTGGCAGAGCATGCGAGCGTTGCCGAGTACCGGAGGGTCGTGCAGGGCAGCAGCGGCCGGCTCATCCTGATGGGCCTGCTGCTGGCGCTACTCTATTACGTTCCCGTGCTGAACCTCGTGGTGCCGGTGCTCTCGGGGCTTGCGTTCACGCATCTTTGCCTTGGCGAGCTGGCGCGCATCAGGCAGAAGGCGTGACGGCTGATGACTGACGACTCGTCAAGAGCTTCACTGCCAAGGACGTGGAGAAGCTTTAGCTATAATGTCACCGCCGCCGCAGCACGAGGTGCACCTTGCATGACCTGAAAGATCTTACGGTCTTTATCCTTCCCGGCCTGGGCGGCGCGGGGCCCGAGCACTGGCAAACCGCGTGGGGAAAGGCCTTTCCGAGCTTCAGCCGCGTGGAACAGGCCGATTGGGATCGGCCGGTTTATGAAGAATGGGCGGTCAGGCTCAGCGAGGCGGTGAAGGCAAGCACGCGCCCGGCCCTGCTGGTCGCACACAGCCTGGGCACTTCGCTCACCATGCGCTGGTCGTTCGATCAACCTGCCCTTGCGCAAAAGGTGGCCGGCGCCTTTCTGGTGGCGCCGACCGACCGGGACCGCTTCGACGCCGCGCCGGATTCGCCATTGCGCAACTTCGGACCCATGATTCTCAGGAAGTTGCGGTTTCCATCGTTGGTGGTAGCAAGCCGCGATGACGACCGCGTGTCGTTCGAGCGCGCCCAGGCCTTTGCCGCTGCCTGGGGCTCGACGCTGATCGATGCCGGCAATCTAGGGCATATGGGGTCGGCAGCACAACTGGGCGTCTGGCCTTTCGGCCTGTTCTGGTTCGGGCAGTTCGTCGCGTCACTCGATCGGCGGCTCGGGACTTAACCGACCCGCCTGGGTGATGCGTGACGGGTGATAGGTCATGGGTACCTTAGCCCAGCAATTCCGAATCTCTATCCATATCTTCACTGGGCGTTGTCTTAGCGTCCTTCCAAAAGCGGTGACTGGTGACTCGTGACTGGACCTGCTGAGGCTCTTGGTTTTCGTTCGTAAACCTTCGCGTCCTCGGCCTCCTTTGCGGTGAGGCCTTTATCTTCCTTTGCGTCCTCCGCGACCTTGGCGGTGAAGCTTTTGACTAGCCGTCAGTCATCACGCCTTGTGCCTGAGCGCTTAAGGCAAAAAGCAGGACGCGTTGCGCCTGACGCAGTCACGTAATCATGCAGAGATGCGTGGTGGCAGAAAAGAAAACGCCGCGCGGATCTCGCGCGGCGCGTCGATCATCGGTGCGGTGCCTACCGGTCACCGGTTACAGGGCTTACTACATGCGCTCGAATATCGCCGCGATGCCCTGGCCGCCGCCGATGCACATCGTTACCAGCGCGTACTTGCCGCCGATGCGTTGCAGCTCGTAGAGGGCCTTGACCGTCAGGACCGCCCCGGTCGCGCCGATCGGGTGGCCGAGCGCGACGGCGCCTCCGTTGGGATTCGTCTTTTTCGGATCGAGCTTCAGGTCGCCTGACACGGCGAGCGCCTGCACGGCAAAGGCCTCGTTCGATTCGATCACGTCCATCTGCTCGAGCTTCAGGCCGGCCTTGGCGAGCGCGTTCGTTGATGCCGGCACCGGGCCAATGCCCATGATCTTGTGGTCAACACCGGCGAGTCCATACGACACGAGCCGGGCCAAGGGCTTGAGGCCCCGTTTCTCGGCCGCCGTGCGTTCCATGAGAACGACGGCCGCCGCGCCGTCGTTGATGCCCGAGGCGTTGCCCGCGGTGACCGTACCCTCTTTCTTGAAGACAGCGCGCAGCTTGGCCATGCCCTCGCGCGAGGCATCGGCGCGCGGATGCTCGTCCTTGTCGAAGACCACGGTGCCTTTGCGCGTTTTCAGCTCGATGGGAAGGATCTGGTCCTTGAAGTAGCCCTTTTCGATAGCATTCACGGCGCGGCGGTGGCTCTCGACGGCGAATTCGTCCTGCTGCTCGCGCGTTATCTTCCATTGTTCCGCTATGTTCTCGGCGGTGATGCCCATGTGAACGGTATCGAACGGGTCGGTGAGCGCGCCCACCATCATGTCCACGACGCCGCCGTCGTTCATGCGCTGGCCCCAGCGCAGCGTCGGCATGAGGTAGCCGCCGCGGCTCATCGATTCCGTGCCACCCGCGACGGCGATGTCGTTGTCACCGAGCATGATCGATTGCGAAGCTGAAACGATCGCCTGCAGACCGCTGCCGCACAAGCGATTCACGGTCAGCGCGGTGGAGTCGTCCGGCAGGCCGCCCTTCAGGCAGGCCACGCGCGAGAGATACATGTCCTTGGCCTCGGTGTGGATGACGTTGCCAACGACGCAGGCGCCCACCTCCTTGGCCTCGACCTTGGCGCGCTTGACCGCTTCGCGGATCACCTGACCGGCGAGCTCAGTAGGGGCGAGATCTTTCAATCCGCCGCCATATTCGCCGATTGCCGTCCGTACACCCGAGAGCACAACCACTTCGCGCTCGCTGCTCATGTCCTTCTCCTTAACTGACTGATTAGAAAGGAAGTTCTTTGAAGATTCCTTGCCCCGGGGCCGGGGCTGGAGATGCGAAGTTTACGCCCCCGGTGCAGCACTGTCGAGAAAATTGTGCGCCACAGCATGCGCAACATGGCGGCGACGCGCTCGTGCGAGCAGGAACAGCGAAAGGCGAGCGGACGCGGCTCGAACAGTCGCACGTCCTCGTGGTAGTAGTCGTGGCGCTCGAAAACGGCCTGGCAGGTAGCCTCGAGGTGCGCGATCTCGCCGTGAATGGGCGCGCGCGCGAAGAGAAAGCGCCGGAGTTAGTCGGACATTAACTTCGGTGACGAGTGATGGGTGACGAAGAAACCGTTTCAAGTTCCACGTTCCACGTTCAAAGTTCCAGGTTCCAAGTTCAATGTCAAAGCGGGGAACTTCGCGTGCGACGTTCGTCCAACCTTGAACCTTGAACCTTGAACCTTGAACGCTCGCCCGTCAGCGTTTAGATGGCGGGACTTCCCGCTGGTAAAGCCGGTAGCGCTCGTCCTTGTCCCCCGGGCGCGCGCCCTCCCATAGCTTGCGCCATGCTCCCCGCGGAATGACTTCGTATTGTGGTGAGCCCTGGATGAGCAGCAGCTGGCAGCGCCGATGCCGCCCGGGAACTTCCTCGCGATACGTGATGATGCCCGCAAAATAGTGCAGCATCGCGCGCGGCGCCTCGGCCAGGTCGCGGCTGGCGATGCAGTCATAGTGCTTAGGTAGCGCCTGCTGCATGGACACGATCATGGACCGGTAGCTCTTCGAGGTGTCGGCCCAGCCCACGAACAGCGTGGCAAGCAACGCCCACATTGCGGTGATGCCCGCCGCCCATGTCAGTAGTGGGCGCTCGGTGCTACGTTTCAGACGCACCAGAATGGCGCACCACGCCAGCGTGAACGCGAGCCCCAGAACGAAGGGAAGCCAGCGGAACCCTGGCGTGTAGCCGGGGCGGATGCGGTGCAAGTGTGCATGCAGGCGAGCCGGCACGCCCAGCTCAAGCCCACTCCAGTAAAACCAGAAGACCGCGATGGAAAAGAAAAAGGCCATGGCGCCAAACCAGTACCATGCATTGGACGCACCGCGACGTAGCGAATCGGGGCCCGGCACCGCGAGCAGCGCGAGCGGTAGCAACAGCGGCAGCGCCAGCAGCTCGCGCGCGTTGGCCGAGCCGGACAGGAGCGCAAGCGTGACGGCAAAGCCCACAAGCGGCAGCACGACGACGGCCTGCGCCAGGCCGGTCCCGCGCGCCCGCCAGAGCACCCAGAGCGCGAGAATCCACGTGGGAAAAGCGTGCCAGGGCAGGATTTCAAAGTAGCGCGCGCTGCCGGCGCTCATCCCCGGCGCGTAGCCCAGATAGGTGGCGATGTTCTCATCCCAGAGCCAGCTGTAGAACAACGCTGGCGCCTGCCGGTAGAGCAGTGCCGGCCAGATGACGAGCCACGGCGCCGCGGCGAGCGCCACAACCAGGAGCGCTGCGCCGTAGCCGCGGCTGCGCCAATGGCGCGAGATCGCGGGCAACAAGAGTGCGATGCAGCTCGAGATGACGAGCGGCAGCAGGCCGTTGGCGAGGAAAGCGATCCCGATTCCTGTGCCCGTCCAGAATCCGCCGACCGCGGGACGGCGCAGGGTGAGCGCCCAGCCGTAGTAGGCCATGGCAAACCCGGCCAGCATCGCTACGTCAGTGATGAGCTGATGTGAACGCACAACGAGACCGAAGCAGCCGAGCAGCAGCAGCACGGCAATCGCGCCGCGCCCTTCGCCGTGGAGCTCACGCGCCGCCGCGCCGATAAAAATGAAAGTGAGGGCCATCCAGAGGCCGGTCACCAGGCGCGCCGCGTCATGCAACGGTAACAGCGCCGAGAACGCCTGTGCGGCCGCGGCGGCGCTAAGGTAAAAGAGCGGGGGCTTGTCGAGGAATGGCTCGCTGGCGAGATGCGGTACCACCCACGAGCCGCTTTCGAGAATCGAGTAAACCACCCCGAACGTGTACGCTTCGTCCGGTTTCCACGGATCGTGACCCACGAGGCCCGGGAGTATCCAGGCGACACACAGCAAGGTGACGAAGGCGGTGCGGGATGACGTCATCGGCGGTGACGGCTCCTTACCGGCCTGGTTCGCCGCCGTACCGGTACAGTGCTTCTCATTTTATGCATGGTGGCACCGATATTATCGCACCCCTCCGGCCAGAAGCGTGAGTAGTGAGTAGTGAGTGGGTGGTGGGATCGCTTTTGGGCACTAGGTTCAGTCGACTCACCACTCACTATTCATACGTTCAGTCAATTTCTTTCAGCGTTTGCCCGGCAATCGGCTCGCCGGATAAATACATTCCATTGATGACTCTCAGGTAAAGCTCGGCAAAGCGGTCTAACGACAACCGTCGCGTGAGCTCGGAGAACGGAAACCCCCGCGCGCGCCGTGATCACATGCAGTCGCTCAATGTTGCCGCGGCGAGCAGCAGGATGAGGCGAGTAAATTTGCTTGGCGTCAAGTTGATGTTCGACTTGGGGATGGTTAAAGGCGGGGCCCGGTGACTCTGAACGGCGTGCTCGTGGCTCGCGTCACAAGCCACGGAGTGCACTGCCGCCATTTTACTGCCGGCGCGGCGGACCCGAGGCAGGGGAGTCAACCCAGTTTTGGAAGGCCCGGGCGTCGTCGCGTACAATCGCGGCGTCAACACGCCCCGGATTTCCCATGATGCATGCCATCTCCGCCACTCGCGGCATGTCGGTCGCGCCGCATGCGCTTGCCGCCCAGTCCGCTCAGCATGTGCTGCGCGAAGGGGGCAATGCGCTCGAGGCGATGATTTCCGCCGCCGCGACGATCGCGGTTGTCTATCCGCACATGAACGGCATTGGCGGCGATTCGTTCTGGCTGCTTCACGTGCCGCGACGCGCGCCCCGTGGCATCGATGCCAGCGGGGCAGCGGCTCAGGCCGCCTCGCGCGAATGGTACGCGGGGCGCGGCATCACGGCGGCGATTCCGTTTCGGGGCGGCGTGGCGGCGAACACGGTCGCCGGTACGATCAACGGCTGGAGGGCCGCATTCAAGTTGAGCCGCGAGTGGGGCGGGCGGCTGCCCCTGGGGCGACTGCTGGCCGACGCCATTTACTACGCCGATCACGGCAGCGCGGTGACGAAGAGCCAGTCCGACAATACGGCGAGGAAGCAGGGCGAGCTCGAGGCACAAGCGGGTTTCCGGGACGCATTCCTGCAGGGAGGATCCGCGCCGGCGCCGGGGAGTCTGCAAAAACAGCCACGCATGGCGGCGACCCTGAAGCGGCTCGCGCGCGCGGGGCTGGAGGATTTCTACCACGGGCGGCTGGCGCGGGCGATCGCATCGGATCTTGCCGCGGTCGGCAGCCCGCTCACCCTCAAGGACCTCGAGCGCGACCGGGCAAAGCTCGTCACGCCGCTCGCTCTCACGCACAGTCTCGGCACCGTATACAACATGCCGCCACCGACGCAGGGGGTGATTTCGCTGCTCATCCTCGGGGTGCTCGACGCGCTCGAGGTGGGCAGGACCACACCGCATGGCGCCGATTATGTGCACCTGACGGTGGAAGCGACCAAGTGCGCATTCGCGATCCGGGATCGTTGTGTCACAGACCCGGCGTACATGACGGTGCCAGGGCGGGATCTGCTCGCGCCGGCGCACATCCGGGCAGTCGCGGCCGAGGTTGATCGTACCAGAGCGGCGCCGTGGGGCGCCGGCATACCGCCCGCGGACACGGTCTGGATGGGTGTGATCGATGGTGCCGGGCGCGCGGTCAGTACGATCCAGAGCATCTATCATGAGTTCGGCAGCGGGGTGGTGCTCGAGGAGACAGGGATCAATTGGCAGAACCGCGGCTGCAGTTTTTCGCTCGACGAGCGGGCGCTCAATTTCCTGCGGCCTGGGCGCAAGCCGTTTCACACCCTCAATCCCGCCCTGGCGGTTTTTCGCGACGGGCGCATCATGGTCTACGGAACCATGGGGGGAGATGGGCAGCCGCAGACGCAGGCAGCGGTATTCACCCGGATCGCCGTCTTTGGCATGGATCCCCAGACCGCGGTTGCTGCACCTCGCTGGCTGCTGGGGCGCACCTGGGGACAGACGAGCGACACGCTCAAGCTCGAATCGCGTTTCCCGGCGGCCGTACCTGCGACGCTGGGCGCCTATGGCCACGAGATCGAGATTCTGGCCGACTACGATGAGGCGATGGGACACGCGGGCGCCATCGTACGGCATCCGAACGGTGTGCTCGAAGGGGGTGCCGATCCGCGCAGCGACGGCGCAGTCGCGGCTTACTGAGAAACCGTGACCCGTGAGGCATGATTAACTTCCATTCATGAAACAACCATTACGGTAGTTAGATCGCCGCTGATGGACGCCGATGACTACCGGGAACAGGAAATTGGAAATTGGGATTGGAGGCACGTGACGCTCTGTTTTTTCCATGCACCATTCACCCGCTTCCATCGGCGTTTATCCGCGCTTATTTGAGGCTAGTCTCTTCGTTCTTTTCATGGCGGCATCCTTTCTCGTCTCCACCGCAGTCGTCGCGCTCGCTGAAATAGGCGACAAGACGCAGTTGCTCGCGTTGCTTCTCACCACGCGCTTTCGCCGTCCGCTGCCGATCATCGCCGGAATCCTGTTCGCTACGCTGGCCAATCACGCGGCGGCCGGTTTAGCGGGCGAATGGCTAGCAGGGCGCATGGAGGCGCAAACGCTGCGCTGGCTGATCGGGGGCTCGTTGCTCGCTATTGCAGCCTGGACGTTGCGGCCGGATACGCTCAACGAGACGCGCGCGCGGGCCGGCCGTTACGGCGTATTCATTGTCACGCTGGTTGCGTTCTTCCTGGTCGAGATGGGCGACAAGACACAGATCGCCACTGTGGTTCTCGCGGCACAGTATCAGGCGCTTGTCGCAGTGGTGCTCGGAACGACACTGGGGATGATGATCGCGAATGTGCCGGTCGTGCTCGTCGGTAATGCGCTCGCTGAGCACATACCGCTGCGCGCGGTGCGTATCATCGCCGCGCTCCTGTTCACCGTGCTGGGAGTGCTGGCGCTCTCAGGCGTCGGCACGATCTGAAAACGCAAAAGGCAGCCCGGAGGCTGCCTCGGATCTGCCAGAACCGGCTGACTTACGCGGTGGTCGGCTTGGCGGGCGTTTTGCTCGCGTACTTCTGGCGGAATTTCTCGACGCGACCGGCGGTGTCCAGGAGTTTCTGCTTGCCGGTGTAGAAGGGGTGGCACTGCGAGCACACTTCGACTTGCAGATCACGGCCCAGCGTCGAGCGCGTATCCCAGCTGTGCCCGCAGCCGCAAGTGACGGTGATGGTCGTGTATTCGGGGTGGATCTTCGGTTTCATACGGCCTCCGCGCCGCTGGTCTCCGACAGAGAGGGGCGCATTATCCACGATTTGGTCGCGGGTGACAACCTCGCCCAAATCGTCGGAAATGGTGATGAAACAGGGTGATGGAAGAGCGCCCTATTCAGCCCGTCACCAGCTCTCATCACCAGTTTCCATCAGAACGCCAAAACCCGGCGGAAGACCGCGGCTGCCGCGCATAACCGATGGGCGCTGGCATCGGCCCATGGGCTGGCACGCCCGACCGCCGCGGCGTACTCCCTCGGCTGCGGGCGCAAGCACTCGTCAGGACACGTTACAGCATAGTGTGCCGCTCGTTACCAACTCGCGTCCGTCGCGCGCACTTATCTCCCGCAGACTGGCATCGGTCGTGCTGCCACGGATGCCGGTGACATAGTGCTGCACGTAGTAGATTTTCCCGGCCTCGACCTGCAGGCTGATAAACGCGCTCAGATTGCCTTCGCTGCTCTTGATCGTGTGCGTGCCGGGGATGGTTACCCAGCGGTAAAAGGTGCCCGGCCACGTGGTGATCTGGGTGCCGTCGTCAAACGTAAGCCCGGCGTCGTAGTCGCCAAACGGATTTTGCACAATGTAGACAACCGCTTTGCCCGCCACGGGCTCCATTTTCTGGTCCTCGATCTGCTGCGGGCTCGGTGGAATCTGGGCGCAGCCGGCGATCATCAACGCGAATGCAAGCGATAGTGCTTTCCACATACGACCTCCTCTAGACAGTTACTGATTAAAGCCCCCACGCCCGAACGGAGCGCTTCACGCGTAAACAACTATTATACGAGGCTTATTCCGTAGGGGTGGTCGAACGCGAAGCCGGGGAACCCGCGACGAGCGCTCCGAAAATGTTTGGGGATGCAATCCAAGGGGAGCACGTTGAAGCGCGGAGCAGGTGCTCGCTTGCGGGGGCGACCGCAAAGGCGTGCAGGGGAGCCCACACACTTAACACGGATATTTGCGCTGAAGACGCGGAAGCTGCAGGCGGGATTTCGGACCGGGAATCGAAACGATCGAGCGTCTGGTGCGTTTCGCGAGAGGGTTTACCCTCGACGCATGGAATCAAAGAAATCGGCGTTACTCTTCGTTGCCCGTATCTTGTCCAGAAGAAACTCGGTCGCTTCCAGCTCGTCCATCGGGTAGAGGAGCTTTCGCAGCACCCAGATCTTCTGCAAAACCTCCTGCTTGATCAACAGTTCCTCGCGGCGCGTCCCGGAACGGTTCACGTTGATCGCCGGGAAGATGCGCTTTTCGTACATGCGGCGGTCGAGGTGAATCTCCATGTTGCCGGTGCCCTTGAATTCCTCGTAGATCACGTCGTCCATGCGGCTGCCGGTGTCGATGAGCGCCGTCGCGAGTATGGTGAGCGATCCGCCTTCCTCGACATTGCGCGCCGCCCCGAAAAAGCGCTTGGGACGCTGCAGCGCGTTGGCGTCCACGCCGCCGGTCAGCACCTTGCCGGAAGCGGGCACTACCGTGTTGTATGCACGTGCAAGCCGCGTGATCGAGTCGAGCAGGATCACCACGTCCTTCTTGTGCTCGACCAGCCGCTTTGCTTTCTCGATCACCATCTCGGCGACCTGGACGTGGCGCGATGCGGGCTCGTCGAACGTCGACGACACGACCTCGCCCTTCACCGAGCGGGTCATCTCCGTCACCTCCTCGGGGCGCTCGTCGATCAGCAGTACGATCAGCACCACCCCGGGATGGTTTGCCGTGATGGCGTGCGCGATGTGCTGCATGAGTACCGTCTTCCCGGCCTTGGGCGGGGAGACGATGAGACCGCGCTGGCCTTTCCCGGTCGGCGCGATGATATCGATGATACGGCCGGTGATGTTCTCTTCGGCCTTGATGTCGCGCTCTAGCTTGAGGGGCTCGGTAGGGTGGTAGGGGGTGAGGTTTTCGAAGAGGATCTTGTGCTTGGAATTCTCCGGCGGCTCGTCGTTGACCTTGTCCACCTTGACCAGGGCGAAGTAGCGCTCGCCATCCTTGGGGGTGCGGATCTCGCCCTCGATGGTGTCTCCCGTGTGCAGATTGAAACGGCGGATTTGCGAGGGCGACACGTAGATGTCATCGGTGCCGGCGAGGTAGGACGTGTCCGGGGAGCGCAGGAAACCAAAACCGTCGGGCAGGACCTCGAGCGTGCCCCCGCCGTAGATGCTCTCGCCCTTTTTCGCCTGGTTTTTTAGCAGCGCGAAGATGAGCTCCTGCTTACGCATGCGGTTGGCGCCGTCGACCTCGTTCTTGACGGACATTTCGAGCAGCTCGCCGACGTGGAGGTTTTTGAGATCGGATAAATGCATAAACTGCGACCCTCTATGGGTGGAAGCGGGAAAAGAAGGGGGAAGAGAGGACTTCAGCGCCCGGACCACTCTGGTCTCGGGGAGCCGAGCGGATACCGCTCGGGCGCTTGCGGAAAACGTTGGAAGCTTTAGATGTGGCTGTCAATAAAAGCGGTCAGTTGTGATTTCGATACTGCACCCACCTTGGTCGCCTCCACGGCCCCGTTCTTGAACAGCATGAGGGTGGGGATGCCGCGAATGCCGTACTTCGGCGGCGTGGCCTGGTTCTCGTCGATGTTGATCTTCGCGACCTTGAGCCGCCCCGAGTATTCCTTCGCGACTTGGTCCAGGATCGGGGCGATCATCTTGCACGGTCCGCACCATTCCGCCCAATAGTCCACCAGCACCGGGGTCGAAGACTGTAAAACCTCCGGGTCAAACGTATCGTCCGTCACGTAATGAATGTGCTCGCTCATGCCTTGCTGCCTTGGGAATCAATAGGAAAACGCCACGGAACGGGGTGGCTAGGGAACTTGCCGAGCTATGCTATCGAAAAACCCGTGGTTTGCATAGTGCCCGCCCCAAAGGCCTGTCGCGCCGGCCCCAGTCGGGCGCTGTCTGGTACAATAAGGCCGTTTTCCCCAACTCCAAGCTAGGCGAAATCCCAAGGGAATACTATGACTTACGTTGTCGTCGAGTCATGCATAAAGTGCAAGTACACCGATTGCGTTGATGTCTGCCCGGTCGATTGTTTCCGCGAGGGGCCGAACATGCTTGTCATCGACCCCGATGAATGTATCGATTGCACGCTGTGCGTCGCGGAGTGCCCGGTCGAGGCCATCTTTGCCGAGGACGACGTGCCTGACGATCAGCGCCACTGGACCGAGAAAAACGCCGAGCTGGCAAAAAGCTGGCCCGCGATTATCGAGAAGAAGGACGCTCCTGCGGACGCTGACGAGTGGGCAAAAGTGAAAGAGAAAGAGCATCTCTTAGAGAAATGACTCATGGGTTTTCAATCCGCGTCCGCGGCGCGCTCCGGGGTCGCATCCCCTTAACATCCAGGGGCGTGTCGATGGGTGGAAGAGGGACCGCCGGAGAGCGGAAGAGGGGCCCCGAAGTTTTTTCGGGATCTGACCTCGGAGGCGGTCGAGGGCGGCGGGCGGTCCCTATGCGTCTATCTCGGGTCGCATCCCCAACTTGAGGTTGGGGCCCCTGCTTCACCTCGATAGCCGCCCCTCTGAAATCTGACCCCGGAGACGCGCATGGAATCGTCGGTGGACGACGCGCCATCAATCGGCTCCACGGTCGCATCCCCAAATGGGGCCCCTGCTCCGCGCGCCGCCGATTCCTGCTCAACCCTCCGCGCGCCACGCCTCCGAGTGGGCGAAGGTAAAAGAGACGGAGCACCTGCTCGAGAAGTGACTGGCCTGACGGGAACCCCGGTTCGGTACAGCTTGCGCCAGCACCGTCAGACTGCGCACGGCCTCCTCACGATGTAATCATATGCACCCGGATCTCGCGCAGCGGATCGAACCCGGGTGCGTGGTCGTCACCCCCAACCGCCGGCTCGCCGCGTACCTCAAGCGCGAGTACGACGCGCGGCAAGTCAAGGCCGGAAAATCGGTCTGGCCCACCGCCGACATCCTGCCGTTTTCGGCCTTCGTCGAGCGCGCCTACGGGGACGCGCTCTATTCCAGCCATGCCGCCGGGTTCCCGATCCTGCTTTCCCCCGCCCAGGAGCAGGCGCTCTGGGAAAGCATCATCCGCGATTCGGAGATGGGCAAGGCACTGCTCGCCGTCCCGGAGACGGCCGCGCTCGCGCGTAAAGCGTGGCAGCTCGCGCACGCATGGCGTCTCATGCCCCGGCTCGGCGAGTTTCCCCTCAATGAGGACGGCAGGGCGTTTCAGCAATGGGCGCGGCGCTACGAGAGCATTACCCGGCGCGAGCGACACACGGACAGCGCGCGCCTTGCCGACGTGACCTCATCGTTGCTCACGCGGGCGGAGATCAGAAAACCGAAGGCCCTCTTCCATTATGGTTTCGATCTCGTCATGTTGCAGCAAGCGGCGTTGTTTGAGGCGCTGGCGGCAGCCGGGTGCGAAGTCATCAGCACCGGGCCGGAGCCGCGTAGCGGCGACCGCCGGCGCGTGGCCCATGCTGACAGCGGGGAGGAAATACGCCGTGCGGCGGCATGGGCGCGGGCCCGTCTCGAGTCCAACGGCGCGGCGCGCATCGGTATCGTCGTGCCCGAGCTGGCCAAGCACCGCAAGGCGGTCCAGCGTATCTTCAGTGCGGTCATGGAGCCGGACTACGCGCTGCCGGGCAGCCGGCCCCCGGTGTTCCCGTTCAATATATCTCTCGGCGAGGCGCTGTCCTCGTATCCACTCGTCAACGCTGCGTTCCTTGTGCTCGAGCTGGCAGGGCGCGAAATCGACTTTGAGCGCGCGAGCCGCTTGATCCGCTCCCCGTTCCTCGCCGGCGCCCATGTCGAGCAGGATCGGCGCGCGCGGCTGGATGCGTGGCTGAGAAAGCGCGCCGAGCCGGTCATCACGCTGGATCGCCTGCTCGCGCTGGTTGCCCATGAAGATTCGGGCTGTCCGGTCCTTGCCCAGCGCCTGTCCGCGCTTTCCGAATTTCGCAAAGCGCGCCTGTTCGGCGGGCAGCCGCCCTCCGCGTGGGCGAGGGGGATCTCCGAGGCGCTGGCCCTCGTCGGCTTTCCCGGAGAGCGCAGCCTCGATTCAAACGAATTCCAGACTCTGGCGAAATGGCACGAGGCCGTCGCCGACCTCGCCGCGCTCGACCTAGTCCTCTTGCGAACCGGATATACCGATGCGGTGTCGCAACTGCGGCGGACGGCGGCGGACGCGCTGTTCTTGCCGGAGACGCCCGAGGTGCCGATTCAGATTCTCGGCGAGCTCGAAGCCACTGGCATGGAATTCGATCACCTGTGGGTGATGGGTTTGTCGGATGACGCGTGGCCGCACGGCCCACGCCCGAACGCGTTCCTGCCCGTCGAATTGCAGCGCGCGGCCGGAATACCGCAGGGATCGGCCGCCGAGTCGCTCGAGCTCGCGCGCCGGCTTACGGGGGAATGGCTGTCCTGCGCCGGAGAAGTGGTATTGAGCTACCCGCTGCGTGAGGATGACCGCGAGTTCAAACCGAGCCCGCTCATCGTCACCGTGCCCGAACAGCCGCTGCCGCTGCCCGTTTACGCGAGCTATCGCGACGCGGTCCATGGCTTACGCAAGCTCGAGCGTGGCGAGGATGCCAGGGCGCCGGCGCTGGGCGCGGTGCCGACGGTGGGCGGCGGCACGGTGGTTATCCGCGATCACGCGGCGTGCCCGTTCCGCGCGCTTGCGCGGCACCGGCTGGGCGCGGAAAGCCTGGAGGCTCCGCACGCCGGGCTCGACGCGATGGAGCGTGGCACGTTGGTGCACCGCGTGTTGGCACAGGCGTGGGCGCAGTTGAAAACCAGAAGCGCGCTCGATAAGACAGCGGAGGCCGACATCTGCGCACTGCTCGCGCGGGCGGCGGAGGAGGCGGTCGCGCGTATCAGGCGCGAGCGCCCGACCGTGTTGTCGGGACGCTTCGCGGAAATCGAGAAGCAACGCCTCGCGCGGCGCGCGCGCGCGTGGCTCGAAGTGGAGAAGCAGCGGGGCGGCTTCACGGTCCTCGCAACCGAGGACAAGCGCCGCATCGAGATCGGCGGGCTTGCCTTGAACGCGCGCCTCGACCGCGTGGACCAGACCGACGACGGGCGTCGCGTCGTAATCGACTACAAGACCGGCGCGGCGTCACCCGGAGCCATGCTCGGCGAGCGGCCGGACGAGCCGCAGCTGCCGCTTTACGTGGTCGGTGCCGAACCGGATGTGGCGGCGGTGGCGTTTGCGCAGGTGAAGGCGGGCGAGATGCGCTTTGCCGCGCTCGCGCGTGACGACGACCTGCTGCCCGATACCAAGGCCTACTCCGAAACGCGCTACCGTGACCGCTACGGCTCGTGGCAGGAAATGCTTGTCGCCTGGCGCGCCGACCTGGCGAGCCTGGCCTCCGGATTTGCGGCAGGGGATGCCAGGGTCGATCCGAAGCACTATCCAGAAACGTGCCGTTATTGCGACGTGAAGCCCTTCTGCCGCGTCTACGAGCGGCTTGAGAACGCGCTCGACGAGGAAGCGGAATGAACGCAGCGGCCGAGTCCGATCTCGATGCGCGCCGCAGCGCGCTCGACCCCGCGCGCTCGTTCATCGTGCAGGCCCCGGCGGGCTCGGGCAAGACGGAGCTCCTGATCCAGCGTTACCTGCGGTTGCTGGCGCGCGTCGATCATCCCGAGGAGATCGTCGCGATCACGTTTACCCGCAAGGCGGCCGGCGAAATGCGCGAGCGCGTGCTAAGGGCCTTTGACGACGCGCGGGCCGGCAAAGCGCCCGCGAGCGACCACGAGAAAACGACGCTCGCGCTCGCGGCCGAAGCGCTCGCCCGCGATTCGGAGGCCCGGTGGGGCGTCACCGAGAACCCGGTGCGGCTGCGTATCCAGACCATCGACTCGTTGTGCTCGGCGCTCACGCGCCAGATGCCGATGCTGTCGCGGTTCGGCTCGCAGCCGGACAGCATCGAGGACGCATCCGAACTGTATCTCGACGCGGCGCGCGCGACCGTCGAGCTCGTCGAGGGCGACGAAGCCGTCGCGCAGGACATCGAGCGGCTGCTCGCGCATCTCGACAATGATGCCGGGCACATCGAGACGCTGCTCGCCGACATGCTGAGGCGCCGCGATCACTGGCTGCGCCACGTGCACGGCAAGGAGCGCGCGGAATTGGAGGCGGCGCTGCAGAACATGAGGCGCAACGCGCTCGAACGCGTGCGCGAACGGCTGCCGGCGGAAGCGCGGGTGGAGTGGACGTTGCTGGCCGACTATGTCCTCGGCAACCTCGGTCACGGGAAATTCACGGACAGCATCGAGGGCTGGACCCCGCTTGCCCGCGGTTTTCTGACCGGCAATGGCGATTGGCGGCAGAGGCTCACGAAGAATGAAGGGTTCCCCGCCGGAAAGCCGGCGCAGCCCTGGAAGGACCGCGCGCTGGCACTGTTTCAAGCGCTCAACTCACACGACAGCTTCCTCGCCGCTCTGGCCGACATGCGCAAGCTTCCCCCGGAAAAATACAGTGAAGAGCAGTGGGAAGTGCTCGGCGCCATCATGCGGCTGCTGCCGCGAGCAGCCGCTCAGTTGAAGCTCGTGTTCCAGGCGCGCGGCTGTGTCGATTTCACCGAGGTTGCGCAGGGCGCGCTGCTGGCGCTGGGCGGCGTGGAAGCGCCGAGCGACCTCGCGCTCGCGCTCGATTACCGGATACGCCACCTGTTGGTCGACGAGTTCCAGGACACCTCAATCAGCCAGTACGAGTTGATCGCGAAGCTCACCGCCGGATGGGATCCCGGGGACGGGCGCACCGTGTTCGCGGTCGGCGACCCGATGCAGTCGATCTATCGCTTCCGCGAGGCTGAGGTCGGGCTATTTTTGCGCGCGCGCGCCGCGGGCATCGCTGGCGTCGAGGTGAATGCGATCAGCCTTTCAGCCAATTTCCGCTCGCAGGCGGGCATCGTCGAGTGGGTCAACGATACGTTCGCGCGGGTAATGCCGGAGCGGGAGGACGTCGCCATCGCCTCGGTGCCGTACACGGCGTCGGTTGCAACGCGCGCGGCGTTGCCCGAGGCGGCGGTCAGCGTGTACCCGTTCTTCAATAACGATCGCGTGGCGGAAGCGGCAAGCGTGGTCGAGATCGTCTCCCAGGCGCGGCGCGAGAACGCGGATGCGGACATCGCGATCTTGGTGCGCAACCGCGGCCACCTGAGTGAGATCGTGCCGCAGCTCAAGGACGCGGGGCTGCGCTTCCGTGCGATCGAGATCGAGCCGCTCGGCCACCGCCCCGTCGTGCAGGACCTGCTGGCACTGACGCGGGCGCTCTCGCACCCGGCCGACCGGCTGGCCTGGCTCGCGATTCTGCGCGCGCCGTGGTGCGGGTTGACGCTCGCCGATCTCAGTGCGCTGGCCGGCGGCGACGTGAAGCGCACGGTATGGGAGCTGATGAACGACGGCGCTCGCGTCGCGGCGTTGTGCGCCGATGGCCGCGCTCGGTTGCAACGGGTGCATGCCGTATTGCAGGCGGGCCTGGATGACCGCTGCCGCGGCTCGCTGCGCGGCCGCACGGCCGGGGTCTGGTTCGCGCTCTCCGGCCCCGCCTGCGTCGAGGACGCGACCGATCTCGAGGACGCCGAGATCTACTTTGACTATCTCGAATCGCATGAAGAAGCGGGTGAGATTGCTGATCCCGTGGCGTTCGAGGAAGGGATCGCCGATCTCTACGCGTTGCCGGACCTGCAGGCGGACGAGCGGCTCCAGATCATGACCATACACAAGGCGAAGGGCCTTCAATTCGACACGGTGATCGTGCCTGGCCTGGGTCGTGCGCCGCGTGGCGACGAAAGCAGATTGTTCCTGTGGATGGAGCAGCCGAGCAGGAACGGGGACGGCGCCGCCGACTTGCTGCTCGCGCCGATCCACGAGACCGGCGCGGACGACGATCCAATCTACCGCTGGCTGCGGACGCTCGAGGCCGAGAAAGAACGTCTCGAAAGCGGCCGTCTGCTCTATGTTGCCGCCACGCGCGCGAGGCAGCGGCTGCACCTGCTCGGCGATGCGCGCCTGGTTGTCGGCGATGACGGCGTGCCCGGCGTGAAGGCGCCGGGCGAGAGAACGCTCCTCAACCAGCTCTGGCCGATGGTCGAGCCGGTCTATGCCGAGGCGGCGCGGCGCGTGGCTGAATCTTCGCCGCCCCCGGCGGCGGAGGGCGCTGCAGGAAATGATATCGATCAATCCCTGCGCCGCATCGCTTCCGGCTGGCAACCGCCTTCTCCACCGGCGCGTGTCGAGTGGGCGCCGCCCCGGGATCGGGTGCGCGCCCGGGACCAAATCGAGTTCTCGTGGGTAGGCGAGACCGCACGGCACATCGGCAGCGTCGTGCATCGCTGGCTGCAGCGGATCGCCGCCGACGGCCTTGCGAGCTGGGACGCGGCCCGGGTCAATGCGCTGCGGAAAACGTTCAGGGACGAGCTGGTCGTGTGCGGCTTACAGACCGGCGCGGTGGAAGTTGCAAGCGAGCGCGTGGCGGCGACGCTTGCGCAAACGCTGGCGGACCTGCGCGGGCGCTGGGTGCTAGGCGCGCATGCGCACGCGCAATCGGAACTGCGGCTCACCGGAGCGGCCGCCGGCGAGGTCGTGAGCGTTGTGATCGACCGTACCTTCGTGGATGAGAGCGGCACGCGCTGGATCGTGGACTACAAGACCGGCGTGCACGAAGGCGCCGATGTCGAAGCCTTCCTCGACCGGGAACGGGAGCGCTACCGGCCGCAACTTGAGCGCTATGCGATGCTCATGCGCGGCCTAGGCGACCGCCCGATCCGTCTCGGGCTCTATTTCCCGCTGCTGGGCGGCTGGCGCGAGTGGGAAGGATAAGGCGGAAGGCAGAAAGCAGAAAGAAGTCAAACTACTCATCTGGCGTAGCTCTGACTTAATTCGACAGACAGCGAACGAAGCTGAACATCTGGAAACGACCCAAAGTTATGCCAGGGGTTCGGCTCCACAACGGCTCAATTTATTGGTTTCAGTCCGAGCTCCTTGATCAGTTTCGCCCACTTGGCCGTCTCGGCGCGCAATAACGCTTCGAACTCCTCCGGTGAACTCGCCACGGGCTCGTTTCCCAAAATCCGCAGCTTCTCCTTCGCCTCCGGGCTAAACAGGCCGCGCTTCGTCTCAATAGACAGCCGGCGTATGATATCAGCCGGCGTTCCGGCCGGTGCATAGAAGCCGTACCAGCCATTCACGACGAAACCGGGAACGCCCGCTTCGCTGATTCTAGGCAACTTTGGGAACGCCGGGGCCCGCTTCGCCCCGGTCACGCCCAAGGCGCGGACCCGGCCAGCTTTCACATGGGGGCCCACCGAGTTGGTGCTGCCGATGGTGCAATCGATCTCGCCGGCAATGACCGCGGTAATAGAGGCAGCCGAACCTTTGAACGGTACATGCACCCACTTGATGCCAGCCATCGCCGAGAAAAGTTCGACTGTGAGATGATTGCCGCCGCCGGTGCCCGAGGAACCGTAGTTGAGTACGCCCGGCCGGGCCTTGGCCAGCGCGATAAGCTCCTTGACCGTTTTCACCGGCACCGAGCGGTGGCAAGCGAGAATATAATTTGCGTGAGCAAGATCCGAGATCAAGATAAAGTCCTTGAACGGATCGTATTTCAATTTGGAGCGCATGGTGGGGTTGATGGACATTTCGAACGCCGACACCAAAAACGTGTAGCCGTTTGGCGCCGCATGTGCTGCAAGCTCGGCGCCGATAGTGCCGGCAGCCCCCGTTCTGTTATCGACCACGAACTTGCTGGCAATGTTTTTATTGAATTGTTCGGCAAGAACGCGCGCTACGGTGTCGGCGCCGCCACCCGGCGCAAACGGTACAATTATGCGCACCGTTCGCTCAGGCCAGGTCTGTGCCCCAGCAGGTGCAGCGAGTATGCAGGCAGCCGCCATCGCCAGCGCACGCGCGATTCCGAGTTCGGATTTCATATTTTCCTCCGTCGATGGTGAATTTCTAATCGCGCCAGCAGATGCCCATTGAGCTCTGGTGCGCCTATGGAAAACTAGTCCAGATTCACGAAAACGCAGCAATACTCTACAACAACCGACAGCAAGTGTTTATAGGGAAAAACATACCAAGAGTAGCTGCCAGCACTCATCACCTGGGGGCAACCACCGGTTCCCCCTTGATAGTCGTGCGATGCATGATGCGCCGCTGGGCGTGATCGATCTCCGTGCGGTAGTGCATGCAGCAACGGTTGTCCCACAGCACGATATCGCCGACCCGCCAGATATGCGTCCACGCATATTTGGGCTGCGTTGCGTGTGCCCAGAGCTTGTCCAGCAATGTTTCGCTCTCTTCGTTCGGCAGACCGATGATGTAGTTCGAGGGCCAGACGCGCCGGCGGCCGAGGTAAAGCGCGCGTTTCCCCGTCACCGGGTGGACGCGAACCAGCGGATGCTTCGGCCCCGGCACTTCCTCCGGCCGGGTGGGCAGTGTCACTCCGGGCCGCAGTACGCCGGCACTGTTGCGCGTCGCATCGTGCACCTGATATTTGCCTTCGATTGCGCGCTTGAGCTCGGCAGGAAGCTCGTCGTACGCAAGGTACTGGTTGTTGAACGAGGTGTCGCCGCCGCCGTTGGTCGGCACTTCGAGCGAGTACAGCATGCTCCCGGCGGGCGGGACCTCCACGTAGGAATTGTCGCTGTGCCACACGACCTCGAGACTGCCCAGGCCCGAGTTCTCGCGCACCGGGTTGCCGTGCTTATCGACGTTGGCAATGATGCTGACGCTCGCATGCCGCGACAGCGTGTGTGCGTTGTCGACTTTCGTGCCGACGTCCAGATAGTATTTGCGCGCGGCGGCCTCGTGCGGTGGGCCGAAAATGCCCGAGGTGGCGAGCAGCTGCTCATCGTCGATATGTTGGTCGCGAAAGAGCAGCACCATGTGATCGGCCCACGCTTTGCGCAACGCTTCCTTCACCTCTTCCGGTACGGGCCGCGAGAGATCGAGGCCGCGTATCTCCGCGCCGAGCGCGGCACCGGTCGGGATGACGTCAAGAGTATCCAGCGTGTTGAGGCGCTCACGCGAGGAAGCGCGAGCGGCCGCGGTATCGGTGTTCAACATTTTCATTCAGTGTGTCCTTTGCGCAAGTGATTCTCTTCCTGTGCGTGTCGAGCGTATCACAACTTTTTTAATGAACGACATAGCCGCCGTCGACCACCAGTGCGTGTCCTGCCACGTAGGCCGCGTCTTTCGAGACCAGGAAAGCCACCACTCCGGCCACCTCCTCGACGGTCCCGAATCGCCCGATCGGGACGTCGCGCGCGCGCTGCTCGAGTTCGCCCGGGTTGCGGCCCGCGAGGAAGCCTTCGGTGGAGATCGGGCCGGGGCACACGGCGTTGACGTGGATGTTCTTGGCGGAGAGCTCGAGCGCCATCGAGCGCGTCAGCTGGATGAGCCCCGCCTTCGTAAGGTTGTAGACCGCGCCGTAGCGCGAGGCGACGATACCGAGCTGGCTAGCCATGTGGATCACGTGACCGCCGCCCTGCGCAAGCATGATGGCACCACCGCCTGGCTCGCAAAAAACGGCGCGCGCAGATTCACAGTGACGAGCCGGTCGAACTCCTCGTGTGAAAACTCACCGAAGGCCTTGCGTACGCGCAGGCCCGCGTTGTTCACCAGGATGTCAATGCGCTTCATCCGCTGGTGGCAGGCGGCGATCATCTTCTCGGGTTCGTCGAGGCGCGTGAGATCGTGGATGCCCCACGCGGGGTCCGGCGCGCCGGCCTTGCGGCAGGTGGCGGCGGTTTCCTCGAGCTCGGCCTCGGTACCGTCGGCCGCAAGGTAGATCGCGGCGCCTTCGGAGGCAAGCCGCAGGGCGACTGCGCGGCCGATGCCGCGCGAGGCGCCCGTGACTGCCGCTCCGGCGAGCCCCCTCTACCCGCCGTGCGGGAAGAAGGGACTGCCCGCGGATTCAATGAAGCGCGGCTTAGTTGACCGTCAAGCCGGAGTCGCGGATGACCTTGCCCCAGGACTTCACTTCATCCAGCACGTGCTGCTTGAACTGGGCCTGGGTGAAGGTGGATGACTCTGCCGCGTTCTGCGTGAGCACGGCCTTGAAACGCGGGTTCTGTGTCGCCTTCATGACCTCATTGTGCAGCCGCGCCGTGATCTGCTTGGGCACGCGCGCCGGCGAGAAGAATCCGGTGTTACAGCCCATCACGAATCCGGGGATGACTTCCGCGACCGCCGGGACATCGGGCCACAGCGGCGAGCGCTTGGGCAGCGTGATGCCGAGGAGCTTCAACCGCTTGGCCTTGATGTGGGGGATGGCAGCGGAAATGCACGAGAAGTACGCCTGCGCCTCCCCCGAGACCATCGCCGCGGTGGCCGGGCTGCCGCCCTTGTAGGGCACGAGCAGAGCCTGGATGCCGGTCTCGATCTTGAAGCGCTCGTAGGTGAGGTGCGTGATCGAGCCCGGGCCCGAGGACGCGAACGGCAGCTTGCCGGGGTTTGCCTTCGCGTACTTGATGAGCTCCTGGATCGAGTTCACGGGGAGCTTGGGATAGACCACGAGCACGGTCGGCGAGCGCGACGGCAGCGCGATTGGCTCGATGGCCTTCACCGGATCGTAGTTCAGCGTTTTCTTGTGCAGCGTCGCGCTGATCGCCATGCTCGGCACGTCGGTCATGAGGAGCGTGTAGCCATCCGGGTTCGCATGTGCGGCGATTCCAACACCGAGCGTGCCGGCGGCGCCGGGACGGTTGTCCGCGACGATCTGCTGGCCAAGCGAAGCGGAAAGGATCTGGCCGAGCGTGCGCGAGATGACGTCGGTGATGCCGCCGGGGGGCCAGGGAACGATGAGACGCATGGGGCGCGTCGGATATTGCTGTGCGCTTGCCGGCACGAAAACGGGCAATAAAACGATCGCGAGCAGCAGGCTTGCAGCTTTAGCGGCTTTCATGGTCATACCTCCTGATTTGCGGTGTCGGGGTGCGGCCTTTCGTGACCGCGTCTTCCTGTGCTGGTTCGATCGGCGCAGTCATCGGCTGCCCGACGCGCTCTCTTGCGGAAGCCACACATGTTCGGCGTACGAAAGCGGAAACCATGTTAGAACTCCGCCAGATTGCATGTCAACAAGATCAACAGCGATGTGCCCGTCCGTGATCCCGCCCTCTGACATGGCCCGCGTTATACTGAACGGCCCTGAACGAATTTTCCGCGAGAGAAGAGGAGCGCATGAAACTGCTGGAAGGAAAAACCGCCGTAATAACGGGCGGCGGAGGAGGCTTGAGCCGCTGTTACGGGCGCGCTCTCGCCCGAGCCGGTGCGGCCCTAGCGGTATCCGATATCAACGTCGAGGCCGCCAAGGCCACGAGCGATGCCATCATCAAGGAGGGCGGCCGGGCGATCACGGTGCAGGCCGATGTCACCAAGGCGGCCGAGGTCGAGCGCCTGCTCGATCGCGCCGAGGCCGAGCTAGGACCGCTCGACATCATGCTTAACGTCGCAGGGATATTTCCGCGCGTGCCGCTAGTGGATATGACGGAGGAGGTCTGGGACCAGGTCATCGCGATCAACCTAAGGAGCGTCTACCTCTGCTCCCGCGCGGCGATCAGGCGCATGCTTCCCCGCAAACGGGGGGTGGTCGTGAGCGCGTCCTCCGGAACCGGGATCCGCGGCCAGCCGAGAGGGTCAGCCTACGCTGCTTCCAAGGCCGGAATCATCGGCTTCACGCGCGCGGTCTCGCTCGAGTTGAAGGATACGGGCGTGCGCATCAATTGCTTCGGACCCGGTGCAACCGACACGCCGCTGTGGCGGGTTGGCAAGAGCGAGGAAGAGATCAAGCGCCTGCTCGCGGCCGGCTACGTCTATCAGCCGGATGATTTTTCGAACGTCGTCGTCTTTCTGGCTAGTGATCTTTCCTGGCCGCTCAACGGCGAATTCATCAGCCGCGATCTCCATCGCTAGCTTTGCGCGGACAGGCGGGAACTGGTGATGGGTGGTGGTGATGAGGCCCGCCCGAAGCCAGGAGGATGAAGGTCCTACCCGGGTGATGGGTGATGGGTGATGCATGATGCGTGACGATGTCCGATTCACGATTTACGGCAGTTCCGATCTACTCGCCACTCACCATTCACGCTTTATCAGACGTGGTCAGTTGAAGTGATATCCCCCATTCACATGCACCGTCTGCCCAGTCATGTAGGGATTGCTCGCCACCATTATGACTGCTGCCGCGACTTCCTCGACCGTACCGAGGCGCCCGAGGGGCACCTTCGCCGCGATTTCATCCCGCTGCGAGGCGATCATCTCGGTGTCGATGAGCGAGGGCGCCACCGCGTTGACCGTGATGCCATGCTTCACCAGGCGTGACGCGTAGCCGCGCGTCAAGCCTTCCATCCCGGCCTTCGAAGCATTGTAGTGCACGCCGAACACGCCGGCGCCGCGCGCTGCGCCGGAGGAAATGTTGACGATGCGCCCCCAGCCACGCGCGCGCATGCCGGGCCATACGGCCTGCGTGCAGAGGAAGGCGGACTTGAGGTTGGTCGCGATCGTGTGATCGAAGTCGGCCTCGGTGATCTCTTCGATGGGGTGGAGGAGCGCGACGCCTGCGTTGTTCACGAGAATGTCGATCGGGCCGAGCGTCTTCTCGATGGTCGAGATCAGGGTCGCGACAGCCTTTGCGTCGGACACGTCGGCCCCGAGGGCCGTGGCCTTGCGGCCCATCTGCCCGACGGCGGCAACGGTCGCTTCGGCGTCGCTCTTACGCTCGCGGTAGTTGACGGCGATATTGACGCCCGCTTCGGCGAGCGCAATCGCGATCGCCTTGCCGATGCCGCGGGAGGCGCCGGTGACGAGGGCGGTGCGGGAGTTGAGGGATGGCGTGGGCATTATCTATCTTCTATGCGTGAGGGGGCCGGCCCGAAGGCAGACGGCAGAAGGATGAAGGATGAAGAATGAAGAATGAAGAATGAAGAATGAAGAATGAAGGTCATAGCCGGGTATTGGGTATTGGGTATTGGGTGATGATTTCCGATTTATGGCAGTTCAGGACGATTCGCCATTTGCGCTTTTGAGAGATAGTTGTGGGTCACGGCGATTTCCGCCATGACGGCCTCGCTTCCGGCGCGAGCTGTGCGCGAACACTCGGGCGCAGCCCGTCGGCGGCGATTACGAGGTCGGCCCGTGCAACGGTGCCATTGGAAAACTGGACCGCGATAGCATGGCCATCAGTTTCGAGGCGCCGGAACGAGTGGCCAAGGTGATAGCGGCTGGCCGGAAACGCGCCCAGCAACAGCTCGTGGAGCCGGCCCCACGTCGTGAGAAGTTGCGGCAGCGCCAGGGTGCCGAGGACGGTGCCGCCGCGATCGAAGGTGACACGCTCCGGGTTGTTGACACCGAAAGTCTCGTCGATGTCGATGCCGATGCGGCGCAGACACCCAAACAGCTCCGGGTGCGGGATGATGCCTGCGCCGCGCCCGGAGAGGGCCTCGCGCGAGTGCTCGTAGACCTCGACGTCCCAGTCTTGCCGCAGCAGAAGGTTGGCGATGAAGAGCCCGCCGAGTGATCCGCCGATTACTAGCGCGCGCATGCGAGGCGTGCCCGTCTAAAGTTCAAAGTTCCAGGTTCAAAGTTCAAAGCGCAAACCATCGAATCCCTTCGCTCTCCAACCTGGAACCTGGAACCTGGAACCTGGAACCTGGAACATTGAACATTAAACGGGACGCGCGTCAGCGCGTCGCGGCCTCGGCGGCGGGGAAGTTGAGCTCGATCGTGACCCCGCTCGGGTCCTCGAAGAACACCTGGTGCAGTCCCAGCGTGGGAACCGTGCGCTCGCGGTACGCGACGTCATGGCGCGCAAGGCGCTCGCGCATGTCGGCAAGCCCGGTGGCGCTGAAAGCCATGTGGTCCACCGTGCCCGTGCCCTGCAAGGACTCGAGATCCCGGTCGCCGAGATATTCCTTCAGGCCCTCGGGGTCATTCAGGTCGACGCCGATGATATGCACGACCCCGAATGATTCCGGGTGGGGCGCCCCGTTGTAGAGCCACAGGCCGGGAAACTTGAATGGCGGACGGAAGCCGACCTGAAAGCCCATCACCCCCGTGTAGAAACGGTGCGAGGCCTCGATATCAACGGTCCGGATCGAGTAGTGGTCCAGTCGTCCGATCGGCATTTCACTGCTCCGCCTCGGAAAATAGAATTACTTGCGCTTTCATGCTGTTCCCCGCTATTACCGGCCGCGCACCTCGCGCCACCGTACCGAAGGAATTCTAGCACCCCGGGACCCACCGTCACGGCGCGCTATTGACACCGCTCGCGAGAATCGGGAATATCGTTCAGCAGCAGCAACAAATCCCTGTCTGAGTGTTCTTCTGGAGGAAATTATGAAACGCATCCTGCTAGCAGTTAGCGCCTGCGCGCTGGTTTTGGCCTTCGGGGTCAACGCGCCGCTACGCGCCGAGACCATCAAGTTGCGTATCGCCTCGGGCCATCCGCCAGGCGTGGTCTACGCGGGCCTGATGAAAGACTTCTTTCAGCCGGAGCTGAAGAAACAGGTCGAAGCCAAAACCAAGCACAAGATCGAATGGGTCGAAGGCTACAGCGGCTCCATCGTCAAGGTGACCGAGACCTTCGAGGGCGTGCAGAACGGCATCGTCGACATCGGCGGTTTCTGCTTCTGTTTCGAAGCGTCCAAACTGCCGCTGCATGCTTTCCAGGTGATGCTGCCCTTCGGCACCATGGACCCGACGGTGAGTCTCGCGATAGCACAAGACGTCTACAAGGCGGTCCCGTTTCTCACAGAGGTGTTCGAGAAGAAGTACAACCAGAAGCTGCTGGCGCGCATCGCCGACGGCGGCTACAACCTGGGCACATCGTTCGACTGGAACAAGGTCTCGGACTTGAAGGGCGTCAAGATCGCCGGTGCGGGGCTCAACCTCAACTGGCTGCGCTACGCGGGCGTCACACCGGTGCAGGGCTCGCTGCCCGAGGCCTATACGGGCATGAAGACCCACGTTTATGAAGGCTGGATCATGTTCCCGAGCGCGTGGGTGAACCTGAAGCTCTATGAGCCGGGCCCGTTCTACACGCTGATCGGATTCGGCTCGATCACCTGGCATGGCCTGACCATCAACAAGAGGAAGTGGGACAGTTTGCCCAAGGACGTCAAGCCGATCCTCCTGGAGGTCGCTCGCGCCTATGAGCAGAAGACCGGCAGCAACAATAAGGAACGCTATGGCCAGGACATCGCGAAGCTCAAGACGGGCCTTGCCAAGGTCAAGGAGCTCGGCGACAGCGTGCGCAAGGAGTGGGCGGTTTCGCTCAAGGACTGGCCGCAATCCCACGCGAACACGCTGAAAAAGCAGGGTCTGCCGGTGGTCAAGGTCCTCAACACGGTCCTGAAATCGGCCGAGAAGCGCGGCTACACCTGGCCAGTTCGCTACGTCGTCAAGTAAGGCGCATTGACGTTCAAGACGGTCTCATCCGCCGGCGGAACGCCGAAATCGGCCCGTTCCGTCCGGCGGATGCCCGCCGGCGGGTCCGAGAGCGAGCTCGGCGTTTTCTTTTCTTTCGTGAGTCTTGAGTCGTGAATCCTAGGTTCGTCACCCGTGACTCGTTGTTACCTCGGATCCCAAGTTGGGGCATCCGCGCCTCTGGTAGCGGGGGTATATGTCATTCCGGGTAATCAGCGATAAGGTCGCCAAGTTCATGATGGTGATGGCCGCGACCTGGGCCTTCATCCTGACTTTCATCATCATGGCGGACATCATCGGACGCGGCGTGTTCAACGATCCGGTGCAGGGCGTGCGTGAGATCGTTGCCAACTCCATCGTGATCATCGTGTTCCTGCAGGCCGGCTACGCCATCCGTAGTCGATCGATGCTGTCGGCCGATTTCCTGATCGACCACTTTCCGCCCTGGGCCCGGCGCACCACGCTGGCGCTCGGATACCTTCTCGGCGTGGCATTCTTTGTATTGATCATCTGGGGCGGATGGCAACTGGCCATCGATTCCTGGGTCGGCGGCGAGTTCGAGGGCGAGGGCGCGCTGCGTGTGCCGTCCTGGCCGACGCGCTTCATGATTCTGTTCGGCAGCGCCCTTGCCATCGTCAACTATGTCGTCATGGCGTATCTCGACGTGGTACGGCCCGGCGATGCGAACGGGGCTGCGGACACGAGAGACGCGTGGTTCCGCCCCGCGCCCAAACCTTAGCGCTGGTTCCCGGGCCCTTCCCGAAAAAACGCAAGGTTCACGCCAGGGACTAGACGCCGTGTTCGACGCTACTACCGCCCTCGCGCTGATCGTAAGCCTGTTGATCCTGGTCGCGCTGGGCGTGCATATCGCGATCGCGCTTGGCATGACCAGCGCGTTTGGCATTTATCTCGTGACCGGCGATATAGAGGTGGTCGCGAGCATGCTCGGCAGCACGGCGTACGAGGCTTTGCGCGATTACGTTTTCGCGGTCATCCCGCTGTTCATGCTGATGGGCGAATTCATCGGGAAATCGGGCGCGGTCACCGATGTGTACCGGGGCCTCAACCGCGGCCTCAAACGCCTTCCCGGGCGCCTCGCCATCGCAACCGTGCTGGGGAACGCGCTGTTCTCATTTGTCACGGGTGTGTCCATCGCCTCGGCGGCGGCGTTCTCGCGCATCGCTTATCCCGAGATGAGCCGCTATGGCTACGACAAGGGCTTCGCGCTCGGCACGGTGGCGGGCTCGAGCTGCCTGGGCATGCTGATTCCGCCGAGCGTGCTGATGATTGTGTGGGGCATCCTGACGGAAAAGTCGATTGGCCAAATCTTTCTCGCGGGTGTGCTGCCGGGCCTGCTCCTGACGATAATGTTCGTCGCCTATATTCTCTTAACGGCGCTGTTCCGCCCGGCCTTGGTTGGCGGCGGCGTCGACAGCCAGGTGGAGGAAAGCAGTGGCGACGAGGTATCACTCTCGGCATTCCTGATCAGCATGGCCGGCATTCTCTTGGTCATCGTCGCCGTGCTGGGAGGCATCTGGAGAGGCTATTTCACCCCGACCGAGGGCGCCGGTGCCGGCGCGTTCATCGGGCTCGTGCTCGGCGTCGTGAAGGGCATGCGCTATCGGGGGATCATCGAATCGATCCTGTCGGTCGGGCGCACCTCGGCACCCATCCTCCTGCTGCTCGTGGCCGCATCGTTGTACTCGCGCACCCTTGCCATGACGGGCATGGCCAACGCCATCCAGGACCTGTTCCTGGGTACCGGCCTCACGCCGTTCCTCATCATCGTCGTGATGGTCGTTGTCTGGTTCCTGCTGGGAATGGTGATCGACTCGATCTCCATCATGCTGCTGACGGTCCCGATCTTCGCGCCGATCGCCGAGCAGCTCGGCTATGATCCAATCGCATTCGCGATTATCGGCATTCTTGCCATCGAGGCCGGGCTGCTCACGCCGCCGTTCGGGCTGCTCGTCTACACGGTCAAGGCGGCGGTGCAGGACGAGGACCCCAGTGTTTCCATCGTGCAGATTTTCAAGAGTTCATTGCCCTACTGGTGCATCATCCTCATCGCCGCAACACTGATTATCAACTTTCCGAAGATCGCGACTTTCCTGCCCAGCCTGGTCTTCTAAGTATGGTGATGTGGTACTGGTGATGGGAACTGGTGATGAGTACTGGTGATGAGCCAGAATCCTTCATCACCATTATTCATCACCTCTTCCGGTGACCGGCAGCCGGGATGAGGGCATGAACGGTGTCCCCGTGGTCTGTTTCCGTGCCGGGGAAGGAGGAAGTGTGAACAGGTTGAGGCAGCTCGAGCAGTTTGGACAGTCCGTTTGGCTCGATTACGTGCGCCGGGAACTTCTGACCGGCGGGGGGTTGAAGGCGCTCATCGCCGACGATGGCGTGAAAGGGGTTACGTCCAATCCCGCGATTTTTGAAAAGGCGATCGCGGAAGGGGCGGAGTACCGGGACGCGCTCGAGATGGCAACGCGATCCGGCGAGACGGACCCCGAGCGGATTTACGAGCGGCTTGCCATCGAGGATATCGCGATGGCAGCCGATCAGATGGCGGGTGTTCATGCCGCGACCGGCGGGCGCGATGGTTTCGTCAGCCTGGAGGTTTCGCCGCGGCTTGCTCACGATACCGAAGCGACGGTGACGGAGGGGCGGCGGCTGTGGCGCGCAGTTGATCGCCCTAATCTCATGATCAAGGTGCCCGCGACGCCTGCCGGCCTGCCGGCTGTCGAGCGACTCATTGCCGAGGGCATTAACGTGAACGTGACGCTACTCTTCGCGGTTGGAGTCTACCGCGAAGTCGCGCACGCGTACCGACGCGGGCTGGAGCAACGTGTGCGCGCGGGACAACCAGTCGATCACATCTCGAGCGTCGCGAGCTTCTTCGTGAGTCGCATCGATACTGAGGTGGACGCGATACTCGAGCGCCGTATGGGCGAGGCGGCGAGCACGGATGAACGTTGTCTGCTCGAGGCGCTGCGCGGCAAGGCCGCAATCGCCAACGCGCGGCTTGCCTATGCCGCGTATCTCGAGCTTACTGCAAGCGAGCACTGGCGCGTCCTGGAGGCGAGCGGGGCGCGGACCCAGCGCGTGCTCTGGGCGAGCACCGGCACCAAGAATCGCGCGTACCCCGATACGCTTTACGTGGACGAACTGATCGGGCCGGACACCGTGAATACCATGCCGCCTGCGACGCTGGAGGCGTTCCGCCACCATGGCATGCCGCAGGAGCGGCTCATGGGGAATCCGGAGGAAGCGCGTGAGGTCATGGCGCGTCTTGCCGCCGCCGGCATCGACATGGAAGCCGTCACCGCGCGGCTTCTCGAGGACGGGGTACGCCTGTTCGACGAGGCTTACGGCCGGCTTCTCGGGGCGATCCAGCGCGCGCGCCGCGCTGCGTGAAGCGTCCCAGCAGGAACCTATAGCGAAAATTCCCGCGTCTCGCCGGCCTGCAGGAGATAGCGGTTATCGACAATGCCGAGCTGGATGGGCGCTGCATTCGACTCGTGCGCGTGCAACGTGATGGACGACTGGGTGATGGTCAGGTCGAGCGCGTGGCCGCGATAGCGAACCGTCATACGCAGGCGGCGCAGCTCGCGCGGCAGGCAGGGGTTGAGCCAGAGAACATCCCCAGCCGTGACAATGCCGGCGTAGCCGCGCTGCAGCAGGTCCACGTTCCCGGCCATCGCGCCCAGGTGAATCCCCTCGGGGGTCGTCCCGCCCTGGATGTCGGCGATGTCGCTCTCGAGCGCTTCCTTGAAGAGCTGCCACGAGCGCGGCCGGTCGCTGCGCGATAGCACCCAGGAGTGCACCACGCGGCTCAGCGTCGAGCCATGGGACGTTCGTTGTGAATAGTAGTCCACGTTGCGCGGGATGGTCTCGTATTCGAACGGGTAGCCGAGCCGATCGAAGAGCTCTTTCAACTCTTCCGAGGAAAACAGGTAAAACAGCATCAAGACGTCAGCCTGTTTCGAGGCCTTGTAGCGGTTCGGCGTATCGCCCTCGGCTTCCAGCAGGCGATCGAGACGCTGGATGTTGCTGTAGCGGCGCCGGTAGCGCTCCCAGTCCAACTCTTTGAGCGCCTCGTAGCCCTCGAACTGGCTGATGATGCCCTCGCCGTGAAAGACGATGCGCATCCGGCGGCTTACATCCTCCCAGCGCGCGAGCTCCTCGTCCCCCAGGCCGAGCTCCTCGCGCAGTTCGCGGCGGCGCTCCTCGGGCAATATGTCGAGCAGCTCGAGCCCGCGGCACAGCACCCACACCGCCATTATGTTGGTGTAGGCGTGGTTATCGAGGCCCGGTTCGCTCGCATCCGGATAGGTGGTCTGAAATTCGTCCGGACCGGTGACGCCCCGAATCTCGTAGCGCCCAAGTTGTTCGTTGAAAGTGGCGATGCTCGACCAGAAACGCGCAATCTCGAGGATCATCTCAGCGCCGTAGAACGAGAAAAATTCCATGTCGCGGGTGACCTGGTAGTACTGCCACACGTTGTGTGCAATGGCGGCATTGATATGGCGTTGCAGGTATGTGTGGTCCGGCAGCCAGCGGCCCGACTCGGGGTTAAGATGCAGCGGCTGCGTTTCCTCGCGTCCGCTGCTGCCGCTTTGCCAGGGATACATGGCGCCGCGGTAGCCCGCCGCGCGCGCGTTAGCGCGGGCTTCATTCAAGCGGCGGTAGCGATACATGAGCAGCGCCCGCGTGATCTCGGGCAGCCGCCAGTTGAGCAACGGGAAGATGAAGAGCTCGTCCCAGAAGATGTGACCGCGATACGCTTCGCCGTGCCAGCCGCGCGCCGGCACCCCGACGTCGAGATCGATGGTGTGGGTGGAAGCGGTCTGCAGCAGGTGAAAGATATGCAGGCGCAGCGTGAGTGCGGTGCGCTCGGTCCCGGCCGCCGCGTGCTCCTCGATGCCGATATCGAAACGCTGCCATAACTGGTTCCAGCGCCGCAGGTGCGTTGCCTGCAGCTGCTCGAAACTACCGGCGCGGGCGACGCCCTCGCGCGCTGCGAGCCCGCATTCCGAGATCGCACGATCGCGCGAGGAGTAGAGCGCAATCACCTTCTCGATGCGCGACGTCTCGCCTTGCGCGAGCGGCACCGCGAATGCCTGCCCGATGTAAGCGGCGTCGCGCTCGAGCCGGGGGGACGGCCAGATGCGCACGTCGCCCTGATAGATCCGGGTGCGCGCCGATTGCGCAATCTCGAGACGGGATTGCAGGGTACGCACTTTCAGGTAAACGGTCTCGTCATCGACATCGTCCACCTCAAGGGCCTCAAGATGCCGGTTGCTGAGGGCGCGATAACGCGCGACGCCCGAGTTGACGACGCGGCCATCGAGCGCGCTCAACACCTCGAGCGTGCCGGACCAGTTCTCGGCGGTGACTTCGAGGTCGATCGCCGCGAGGTGGGGATAATGCATGTGCACGAGGCGCCGTTCCCGAAAGCGCGTGCGGCGTCCATTGCTCTCCCGGAATACGACCCGCCGCGTGAGCAGACCCTGCTTGAGATCCAGCGTCCGATGATAACTCTCGATCTCCGCGGAGGCCGGCTCCAGCCACGAGCTGCCCTCGACGCGGCACTTGAGCGGCAGCCAGTTGGGCAGGTTCACGAGGTCCTCGTTCTCGACCACGTGCGCGTTGATCTCGGTCGCCAGCCGGTTGTAGCCGCCGGCGAGGTAGGTACCCGGGTAGTGCACGTCGTCCGCCCGCGCGTAGGCCGCGGCGCCCCGGGTGGCAAAGTAACCGTTGCCCAGCGTGCAAAGCGCCTCGCGCAACCGCTCCTGGCGCGGCTCGAAGCCCTCATAGACGAGCGCCCAGCCTTTCATCGCGAGTGCTCCGGGACGATCGAAACAGCGTTACCGAACGCACACTCTCGATCGTGTGCGCGAGGAGACGCCGCGGCCGAGCGCGCCCGCGGGCGCGGGGGGTTTGACGCTGGGAAAGACGCTCGCATCGATAATCGTGACGGGCCGTCAGTATAGTCAGTGTACCGTGTGAGGATCACGCGCGACGCGTGGCCGGTCAAGATGGCCGCGCCGGCGCAGGTGATCGGACGGGACTAAGCGACCACGATGCCCGCGAGACAGGCTAACGCAGGTAGGCGTCGATCGCGTAGCGCCGCAGCATGCGGTGGCTGGTGAAGAACGCTGCGTTTTTCGAGATGACGCTTTTCATCAGCGCGATCCACTTTGGGCGATCGCCGTGCCACAGCGGCAGCACCGTGTTCTCGAGCTTGTGGTAAAGCGATTCGGCGTCCTCGCCATTCGCGCTCTCGTGGTCATTGCCGATCGCCCAGCCGGTGACGCCCTCAAGGCAGCCCTCCACCCACCAGCCATCAAGCACGGAGAGTTGGGGGACGCCGTTGAACGCCGCCTTCATTCCGCTCGTGCCCGAGGCTTCGAGCGGCCGCAGCGGCGTGTTGAGCCACACGTCCGCGCCGGCGACGAGATCGCCGGCCACCGACATGTCGTAGTTCGGCACGTAAGCCGCGCGCACATCGGTGCGCAGGGTCTGGATGTGGCGGTGAAGGTCCTCGATCGCGCGCTTGCCGGCTTCATCGCGCGGGTGCGCTTTGCCAGCGAGCACCAGCTGGAAGGGGTAGCGCCGGGCGATCGTGCGCAGGCGCTCGATGTCGGAGAAGAGCAGGTCCGGACGCTTGTACGCCGTCATGCGGCGCGCGAAGCCGATGATGGGCACCTCGGGATCGAGTGTCACATTGCAGTGCTGCCGCACGCGCTCGATGAGCCGCACCTTTGCCGCGGTATGGGCCGACCAGATCTCCTCGTCCGCAATCTGGTCGGCGCGGTTCAAGAGCAGAGTCTCGTGGCACCAGCCCGAAATGTGCCGGTCATAGAGCACGGCGAACGCGGGCGCGGCCCAGGTGCGCGGGTGGACGCCGTTGGTGACGGCGTGCACCTCGTAGCCGGGGAACATCTTGCGCGAAGTCTCCGCGTGCCGGAGGGCGACCCCGTTCACGAAGCCGCTGAGGTTCAGCGCGAGCCGCGTCATGTTGAGGTGGTCCTGGCCGGCATGTTGTTTCAGCACCTCGAGATCGACGAAGCCGTCGAGCAGCTCGTGCACGAGGTCCCACTCGTACTGGTCGTGCCCGGCTTTCACCGGCGTGTGGGTGGTGAACCGGCACAGCGCACGCACGCCCGGGGCGTTGTAGTTGGGCTCGTCGGCGCGGCGTCGGTCGTAATAGCGGAAACGGTGCATCAGCTCGACCGCCAGCAACGCCGAGTGCCCCTCGTTCATGTGGTAGTAACGCACGTTGATGTCGAGGGCCTGCAGTATGCGCAGACCCCCGATACCGAGCACAATCTCCTGCTTCAGTCGATAGGCCTGGTCGCCGCCGTAGAGATAATGCGTGATGTCACGGTCGCGCTCGTCGTTTTCCGGCAGATCCGTGTCGAGCAGGATGACGGGTACCGTTCCGCCGGTGTGGCTTTGCAGGATGTAGAGCCAGCCGCCCACCCAGACCTTGCGGCCGTTTACCTTGACCGCGATCTTGGCTTCGAGCGGCTCTGCGTGCTGCGCCGGATCCCAGGGAAGTGCATGCTCGATCTGGCGCCCGGCGCTGTCGATTTCCTGGCGGAAGTAGCCTCTGCGGCTTGCCAGCGTCACGCCGATCAGGGGAATCCGCAGGTCTGCCGCCGAGCGCAGGGTGTCACCTGCCAGGATGCCAAGGCCACCACTGTAGGTCGGAATCCCAGCCGCAAGCGCGATCTCCATCGAGAAGTAGGCGATCCGCGGCCGGTCGAGAAACGGCGTGATCAATATTGCAACTCCATTACAGCGCGTAGCTTACCAGCATTGGCCGCAAAGTACTAATTACTCCCTTGCCGGTTTCGCAATGCGAAATTGTGGCCGGGCGGCGTGACACGAGCGCCGCTGCGTCGCGCATGGGCACGGTATTGAAGTTGAGCAGGAACCCCCCTGCGGTAATCCATCGCAGTCATTCAACCAGGCACCGCTATCCATCAAGCGAAGTGCGCCGCTCAGTCCCGCGAGCTGGCTCCGGGACGCAGATCTGCCACTGACCTATCACTCGGTTCCCGATATCGCCCGACCTACCGTACGGGAAAAAGACCCTAACAAAAAGCCAGGGTCGGGGAAAGCGCTTGCCGCGCTCTCGCGGTTGGAATAGATTGCTCGGTAATCGACCGCCGATCCAGTTTGCGACCTGCCCGGATCGCGGTCGTGTGCTGGGGAGGGAGAAGCCAGCGTGAACATAGGGTCTGTTATGCGCAGTCCGGGGGCTCTTTCGCACTTACTCCCGGCGCCTCGGCTTGGCCCAACGAGGACACGGGCGGATTGAATTTCGTATCGCTCAACGTCGGCCAAGGGAGGCGAAAACGATGGAAACGAAGAAACTTGGCGTTGGGGTGATCGGTTCGGGGCGGATCGGATCGCTCAGGGCGAAAATGGCGGCGGGCCATCCCGCGGTGCGCTTCCTCGCGGTGGCCGACCTCGAAGTCGAACGAGCGAAGCGTCTGGCCGATTCAACCGGCGCCCAGTTCCACTCGGACAACAACTGGGACTTGATCTCGCACCCGGATGTGAACACGGTTGTCGTTGCGACCTTCGAGCACGACCATGCCGAGGCGGTCTGTCAGGCGCTGGAGCTCGGTAAACCGGTGCTTTGCGAGAAACCGATCGCGCTCTCCCTCGAGGACGCCGACCGGATCATCGACAAGGCCGAGGAGACAGGCACGCCGCTTCGCATCGGTTATGCTCAGCGCTTCAAGCGGCGCTATCTCTCGGGCAAGGACCAGATCACCGCTGGACGGCTCGGCAATGTGTTGGCGTTTACCGCGCGGGCCTGCAACACGCGCGCGCAAGGGATCGAGATCCTCAAGCGCTCGCCGAACGCGACCCCGGTTGTCGATGTTCTGACCTACTGGGTCGACGTCGCGGGCTGGTATCTGGAGGGCATCAAACCGGTCGAGGTCACCGCCCGCGGCACCGGGGTTGTTTTTCGCGAGGCCGGCTTCGACGTCAATGACACCACCTGGGCGCTCGTCACCTTTGAGAACGGTGCTGTCGCCAATCTTGGCGTCTTCTTCGCGCTGCCGACACATGCCCCGCAGCTCGGCATGGGCGTGCGCATCGAGGTCTATGGCTCGGAAGGCGCCCTTCTCCTCAATGACGACCATTTCGACGAATTTCTGGTCACCAACAAGGGCATTCCGCACGCCTATATCCCGGACCTCGAGTTCCAGACCGCGCTGCTCTCGTCCTCGACGCCCGGCAACTGGCATCTCGACGACTATTGGGGTCCGGTGGCCGACGAAAGCCGGGTCTGGTTCGATCACCTGTCGCGCGGCCGCCCCTGCCCGATGGCAACGCCGCGTGAAGCCCGTCAGACGCTGGAAATCACGCTCGCGATCGAGGAATCGGCCCGTACCGGCCAGCCGGTCTGGCTGCGCAATTAGGGAGTCCCCCCAAGGTTACGATTCCGCTCTCAGCGTAATCGCGTGCCGCGCCGATACGTAACGCTGCCGAGGGTCTTGAGGCACTTCGATCTGGTGGGGTGAGGGTCCGGTTTTGGGCGTTAGCGGATAATGTCCGTCAGGTTTGGTCACGATCAATACGTCTTAAGCAAAGGTGACCAAGCACCTGCCTTCCCTTTTCGCGCACTTTGCTTCTCCGCCCCGGAAGAAAAGGTGTCTCACACTTTCCTTCCGGGGACAGGCCAATGCGGGAATCGACCTGCGGTCGCAACAGGCGCGCGTTTCCCTACAGCGTCTCCGGCCAGTAGAGACGAGTGGGGTTGTCCACGAGGATGCAGTGGCGCAGCTCGTCCGGGCAGAATGCCGCGAAGAGGTCCACCAGCTCGCCGTCGTTGGGCATCGGGTTCGCGTTCGGGTGCGGAAAATCGGTGCCCCACAGCACGCGGTCCGGCGCGACCTCGATCAGCGCGCGAGCGAACGGGAGGGCGTCGTGGAACGGTTTGCTGGTGAACGAGACGCGATCGGCGCCGCTCACTTTTACCCACGCGCGCTCGTTCGATTTTACGAGCTCGAGCAGCTGGCGGAAAGGCTTCTGCTCGAGGCCGCGCCCGGCCTCGACGCGGCCCATGTGGTCGATGATGAACGGCACCGGCAGCCGGTCGAGAAAACGGCTGTAGGCCGCGATGTCCTCAGCGTCGAGGTGAACCTGCAGGTGCCACCCCAATGGCCGGATGCGCGCCACCACGTGCTCGATCACCTGGAGATCAGGCGCCCCGCCGAGATGACGCACAAAGTTGAACCGCACCCCGCGCGTGCCCCCGGCGTGCAAGCGCTCGAGCTCGCGCTCCGTGACGTCGTCGCCGAGCATCGCCACGCCGCGCCACGCGCCTTTCGACCAGGACATGGCGTCCAGCATGGCGCTGTTGTCGTGGCCGTGGCAGCTCGCCTGGACCAGCACCGCGCGCGTGAAGCCGAGGTGCCGGTGCAGCGCTGCGAGCTTCTCCTTCGGCGCGTCTGGAGGCGTGTAGCGGCGCTCCGGCGCGTAGGGAAAGCGCGCGCCCGGACCGAAAACATGGCAATGCGCGTCGCACGCGCCCGGCGGCGGCACGTATTTCGGCGTGACCGGATTCGGGTCTGGCGCGGCGATGGTCTTCATGAGGAATGGGAATGCGCGGCTGCGAAATGAAAAGCGATCAGGAGCTGTTCCATCGGGCGATTATAAAAGCTTCACCGCTGCGGCCTCCGGAGAGAAAATGGTGATGAAAAATGGTGATGAAAGATGGTGATGGTTAGTGGTGATGGATAGTGGTGATGAAGAATGGGAAGGCAACGGACGCTGCTTACCACCAGCTCCCATCACCCGTTCTCATCACCATTTCCCATCACCGATTATCGCCGCTGAAGTGGTCACCGGTCACGGCCTTTAACGAGTGATCAGGCGAGTTCGCGCAGGCGCTGGACGAGGGAGACGGACATCACACCGATTACCGCGGCGCCGGTTGCTCTCATCGCCGCGCGGATCCAGGGGAATTGTCGGACACGCCCGAGATCGGGTGCCACCGACAGCATCAGCAGAAACGCCGGCGCAAAGTCAGTGGTCAGCGCTCTTGAGCGATGACTGCCGGTTCAGTCCATTCACCATTCACTACTCACCGGTCTCGGCTGGCCTTTTAGATCCTGTTCCAGCTGGATTTCCTATCCTTTTCCTTAAACTATAAACTTCGTGGGCCTGCACGGGGACCGTTTTGGCCCCCTTCCTGGGAGAAACTTCATGAAGATCAAGGCGGCGAATGGTGTTGCGCGGATACTCAAGGCCGAGGGTGTTCCCTGGGTGAGCTGCTATCCCACCAACCACGTGAACAACGCGCTCGGCGAGGAGGGCGTGCCCATCCTCATGATGGGCGAGGAGCGCTTCGCGGTGGCCGTTGCCGACGGCTACTCGCGGGTGACCTGTGGCAAGCGGATCGGCGTGTGCACGGTCATGTCCAATCTCAACGCCGCGGGCATACAGATGGCCTATGGCGCGATCGGGCAGGCGTGGGAGGACTCGTCGCCGGTCCTGATCATCACGGAAGGCGTGGGCCAAGGCGCGAGCCGGCACACGCACTTCGACATCGCCGAGGCTCTCAAGCCGGTCACCAAGTGGGTCGGGAAGATCGATCGCGCCGAGCTGGTGCCGGACTACCTCCGCCGCGCGTTCACGCACCTGCGCTCGGGCCGGCCCGGTCCCGTGCTGCTCGTCGTTCCGCGCGACCTCGGGGAATACGACGAGGACAAATGCCCCTACGCCCCGGTGAAGGGCTGGCGCGCCGGCCCCGATCCGGACGACGTCAAGGCGGCGGTCAAGGCGCTGCTCGCCGCAAAGGATCCGCTTTTGTACGTCGGTGAAGGTGTCTACTACGCCGACGCCACCGCCGAGCTGCTGCAGTTCGCCGAAGCCGCGCAAGTGCCGGTACTGACCACGCTCAAGGCCAAGGGCACTTTCCCCGAAAACCATCCCCTTTCGGTCGGCGTGCGCGGCTCGCACTCCGCGCACTTCCTGCACAAGTGCGATCTTCTCTTTTCCATCGGCTCCAGCCTGTTCCCTAACCGGTTCAGCCACGCCATCCCCGACCCGGAGAAGAAGACGATCGTGCAGTGCACGGTGGACACGCTCGACATCAACCGCAGCTACGAGACGCGTCATGCTGTGATCGGCGACGCGAAGCTCACGCTGAAAGCACTCATCGACGAGCTCTCGAAGCAGGGCGGCGGCCGGAAGAACGGGGCGCTCCTCGACGAGATCCGCGCCGTGAAGCAGACGTTCCGGGAAGAATTCCGTCCGCGGATGGAGTCGAACGAGAAACCGATCAACCCGTATCGGGTGATCGGCGACCTCATGAAGGTGCTCGACCCCGGGGCGTCGTTCGTCACCGCGGACTCGGGCAACACGCGCGACCAGACGAGCACGGTGTACGAAGCGCAGATTCCGCGCGGTCACTTGGGCTGGGGCAACGTCTCGACCCTCGGTTTCAGCCTGGCGGGCGCCGTCGCGGCCAAGCTCGCGTATCCGAACCGGCAGTGCGTGAACATCACCGGTGACGCCGGTGTGTGCTACATGATGGGCAACTTCGAGGCCGTGGCGCGCTACGGCATCGGGATCACGACGCTTCACATCAACAATGGCGGCTACTCCGGGTACGGGCCGGGGTTTTGGGGCGAGGGCCACGATCCCTACACCTGGAAGGTGTCCGATCACGCCTCGGCGTGCATGTCGGCAATGGCGCGGGCCGTCGGTTTCCACGGCGAGGACGTGACCGAGCCCTCGGAAGTCATCCCCGCGTTGAAACGCGCGTTCGACGAAAACGCGAAAGGCCGGCCGGCCTTTCTCGAGATCATCTGCTCTCACCATCCGGTTCACGGCGGGTGGGTCGGGCGGTCATGAGAGATGGGTGATGAGTGATGAGCAGTGGGAACGCGGCGCCTCGCGCGTAAAGCCTTACCGCCAAGGTCGCCAAGGGCGCGGTGCAACGCTGCATGGCCGAGGGCCCGGGGCGCGGCGAGGGCTTCGCCGTCGACGCCAGCATCATCGTCGACGTGCAAGCGACCTCGGCGCACCGAACCGAGGAACTTGAATCCACCGAGACGATGATTGAGCGGGCCGAGCAGCGATTCGACCTGAGGCCACAGCGACTGATCGGCGACACCGCCCACGGTACCAACACGATGCTCGCGTGGCTGGCGCAGGATAACTAAATCGAGCCGCACATTCCCGACGTATGGCAAAGTGGCTCATCTCGAAGCGCCCGATAAGGAATCTAGTGCCCACCTAAGAGCACAATCGGGGCGTCCTTCTCGACCGAGAAGTTAGATTTTTCCCGCCTCGAATTTTCTGGATTCGATGACTTGGCAAAAGACACGCATCAGTTCGGGGTCATGCTTTTCCCCGGTTTCTTTATGCAAGATGCCCATGATTTCCAGGTGCGTTCTGGCGTGGCGGTATGACCGTGTCACGGCCATCGCGTCGTAGCTGTCGGCAATCGCGATAATGCGCGAGCAAATCGAAATTTCTTCTCCAGAGAGACGGTCTGGATAGCCCGTGCCATTGTAATACTCGTGGTGGTGACGAATCACCAGAGAGGCTTGGCGCGAGCCCTCGATTTCTGTCGCGGCAATGATTCGCTCTCCTATCTCAGAGTGCTGCTTCATTATCTCTCGTTCGGCTTCATCAAGCGGCGAAGGTTTCAGAAGAATACGATCCGGTGTTCCAATTTTGCCAATATCATGAAACGAAGCGGCAATTTTAAGAATATTTAGTTCTTTGTTAGACAGGCCACAACCCATCCCAATTGCCTCTGCGAGAGCTTGCACACGCTCGGAATGAAGTCGTGTCACAAGATCACGGTAGCCCAGCGCCGCCGACACCGCTTTGGTGTACTTATACAGAGCAATGTAAATGGGGTCGTCCAGTTCCATGTCGAGCGTCCGGAGAAAATCTAATAGTGATTAGGTGAACGCCCGGTATTGGACGAATGCCGACATTGATCGAGTGGCCGGTCTCGGCCCATTAACGCCTTAGCGCTGGCTTTCCAAGTAAGGAATGCATTCTTGGTCTTCATCCAGCAGATGCTTGGCAATGACCTCGTGGGCCATAAACTGGACTAACTCACCGATGTCGAGCATGCCGGCACGAAACCGCCGAACCAGCATGGCGGCGCTATTGACGAGGTCGCGATGCAGGGCAGCATGTTTCGCAGTTCCCGGATAGTTCGCCGCCGCAAGAATCGCCTCTTCGTCTCGGAAATGCTGAACCGCATCGCGGATGAAGGTGTCGATAATCGCGCCTACTTCATCCGCGGGTCGCCCGGAGAGTATCGCGGCTCGCAGATCGTTGGCGTCGTCGAACAGACCTTGGTGTTGTGTGTCCACCACGCCGTCGCCGGCAAGGGAGTGACTATAGGGATCGTACCTGGCGAGCCCTTCGATTAACTGCAGATTTTTCGCTAACAGGGGAGCCGCTGACCTTTTTCCGAACAAACTTAAGAACGGCTCGGTTTCCATCAACACCAAGTACGCCCCGCACAGCAAGGCGACGATACTAAGAACTTCTCCGGCTACCCAAATCGAATCAAGAACCATATTCACTTTTCTATGCTGACGTTGGCCTTGCGTTCATTCTCGAGTTATATGGTGCCCCTTGTGAAAAACATGTACTTCAGCCCGGTGAGTGTGCCTGCCCTCTGCAGAGCTGGGAGGCAGTCCCACAAAGACCACAGTCTTTATACCCGCATTTTGAGAAATGGTTCGTTAAATACCGCACAGACCTCGCTGCTGCGGAGTTCTTGTCTGTGGTGCTACCCGTAGCTCTGCTTCTGGAGGTGTCCGATAACGCCCTTGTTGAGCTGCGGCAACGTCCGTTGTACTCAGGCGCGTGTCTCCGCCAGCGGCAGGCGCACGATGAACTAGGACAAACGCCTATCGCATAGATCGAGTGGGGCCCTACAAGTTCACGTTTTTACACACTCTGGGCCGAAAGCAGACGTTCGTTGAGTGTCCGCTTCCGACCCGGAGCGGACTTCCAGAAAATGTGTGCGTGCCGGTATTCCCAAAGGGATAACGCGAGGCATAAGCATCTTCGTAATTGCGCTTGCCGTCTCGTATGCCGTTGCTTGGATTGTGGATAAGGTAATGCCCCCAGATAATTATGCAGGGTCCCAGGCCGGACTGTGCGGCGGGTCGACAATTCGTGTTCCGCGGGCCAACGCCGAGATAGCTGATCGTTAATTCGGACCCGTTGTTCAGGCCCGGTGCGGGGCGAGGTCCAGAACAGAACTGGGTATTGGGTTAGCGATGTTGTTGTGGATAACTCGGCGTTTCTAATTAGAACAGCACTGGAAATGTCGCAAGCACGGCACCACCGACTGCGGTAACGGCAACCACGTAGACCGGAGACAGCTTCCAGAACATTAACAGGCCGAATGCGATCAATGCGAGCGCCATATCTCCGGTGTCTTGGATCGACGTCGTCCACACGGGGTTATAGAGCGCCGCCAGCAGTAGGCCGACGACCGCAGCATTGACGCCGCGCAATGCAGACTGCACGTGCTTCTTCTGCCGCAGCGCATCCCAGTATGGCAGCGCACCGGCGACAAGCAGGAATGACGGCAGAAAGATCGCCACTAAGGCGAGCATTCCCCCGGTGAAACCCTTTGGCTCTACGGCGTTTATTGTCCCAAGATATGCAGCAAACGTGAACAGGGGGCCGGGCACAGCCTGGGCCGCACCGTAACCTGCGAGAAATACATCGTCTCTGACCCACCCGGGAGGAACGACCTCGTTATGCAGTAGTGGCAACACCACGTGCCCGCCGCCGAACACGAGCGACCCGGTTCTGTAGAAACTGTCGAAGATAGACAGCGTATTGTTCTCGACCACCGTGGCAAGCGACGGCAATCCGAATAACAGTCCGAAGAAAAGGACCCACGCGACTACGGCAACCGTCTTGCTGAGCGGAAATTTCACGTTTTCAGGACTATGGAGGGCGACGGGCTCGAAGTAACGCCATCCGATAATGCCGCCTATGAGGATCGCGAAAATCTGGCCCCACGCGGTCGGCCACAGAAAAACGATGAGCGTCGCGACTATGGCAAGGGTCGCGCGAGAGCGGTCGGGGCACAGGTTCTTGCCCATGCCCCAGATTGCTTGAGCAATGACGGCTACGGCCACAATCTTCAAGCCGTGCAGCCAGCCCGCATCGGATGCGATGCCAAATGCCGTAAAGCCATACGCGAAGCCAATGAGCGCCAGCGCGGATGGCATCGTGAAGCCGAGCCATGCGGCCAATGCACCTTGAAGCCCGCGCTGCGATATGCCCAATGCCATGCCGATTTGGCTGCTGGCGGGTCCCGGCAGGAAGTTACACAGGGCGACTAGGTCGGCATAGGAATTGTCATCCAGCCAGTTACGCTTCTCGACGAACTCGTGCCGGAAGTATCCGATGTGGGCGATCGGCCCGCCGAATGAGGTAAATCCCAGCTTCAGAAAAATTGTGAATATGCTGATAAGCGAAGCGGGGGCGAGGGTGTCCTGGACAGGCGCAGCTTGCATCTTTGCTCCTCTGTTCTTAATTTATTTTTGGCCGAAAGCCGACCTCCGCGGACATCCGCTTCCCACCTGAAGCGGACATTTAACATTAACCATCAGCCGTGAGTGGTTAGCGAGTCCAGTACATGGGCTTGTTAGGCTGTTCTACGGAAATAGCAATAGAGATACATTTGCTCTACCCCACCCGGCGTAATATGCAGTTCTTTGAGGTGGCGCATTAATTCAAACTCA